>LFIK01000005.1_pt1 | contig 134655 bp, 126 predicted proteins | sample 643401 | NCBI WGS metagenome assembly LFIK01 (sample SAMN03777447, study PRJNA286221) | soda lake metagenome | biome: soda lake; feature: Kulunda steppe; material: water; isolation source: sample T5-Br brine of Lake Tanatar-5 | place: Russia: Kulunda steppe | collected 2010-07
CACCATTTCGTGAATGCCGACTGTAGCAGGTTCAGACCGACAAAGGCGGTCAGCCAGAGAAAATTGATGTGAACCGTAGCGGCCAGCAGCACGCTGACCAGAACAACCGTGCCGGCGATCATGCGAAGGTATTCATTGACGTTCATGGATCAGTCTCCAGGGTGATGAGGGGCCGGGCCGGCCCCGTTGCAGTCTTGCTGGTCGTGCCAACATCGAATCAATAGCGATACCGGGCGCGCAGGTAGACATTGCCGTCGCGCTCGAACTGCCCGAAAAACGTCTCCGAGCTGCTGCCGGCAAACACGTTCGCGCCAGCACTGACGGTCAGCGCGTCGGAATACCGGAAACGCAGGCTCGGGCGCAGATAGGCGTCACGGTCGCTCGGTGAGGCGAACACGAACAGCGACCAGATCAGGTCGCCGCGCAGCTGGCTGTACGTCAGTCGGGTGGTGATGACATGCCGCAGTTCATCGCCTGCTGCGGCTGTGAGACCACTGATGCCGGTCTCCGCCTCGACCGCGCGCAGATTGTCTTCCAGCCGCGCATGCCGGTCGGTCCATTCCAGGTAATATTGCGTGCCGACGGTGAGGTTGGTGACGGCTTCCCATTCATAGCCGACCAGGCCACGCGCCTGCGAGTGCGGCAGCAGCGCCTGGTCTCCCGAGCGGTTGTCGACCGAGTCGTACCAGCCAACCTCGGCATGTCCGATGCCTGGGCCGAGCGCCCGACGCACACTGGCGCCGAACACGTTCAACCGCGGATAGCCGAAACGGTTTTCCGCCAGCGCCCGACGGTCGTCAGGCTGCGGGTAGAAGCCGCGGTAGCCATACAGGGCGTATTCAGTGCCGTCGCGCCGGGTTGCCAGCCGCAGCGCCAGTTCGCCATCGTCCGGAAAGCTATCCGGCTCGACCGACCGATCGGAGATCGGCTCGGCGGTCTGCCCGGCCGGGCCGCCGAAGTAACTCAACCGATCGCCATCGACGTAGTTGTCTTCGCGGAATAACGGGCTCCAGACCAGATCGACGTTCCAGACATCGCCATACCAGGTGGTGCGCAGCGCATCGGACGGTGCTTTCAGGTAATCCTCGTCGCGGCCGATCAGAAATGACTCCCAGTCCTTGGGGAACAGATCGTTGATGAACAGCAGATCGCCGGTGCCCCAGGTCAGGACCTGACGCCCGGCGCGGACGTCGGTGCGATCGCCGATGCCGAACTGGACGACCGCTTCGCGCAGTTCGGCGCGTAGCTCATCGTCCACTGCATCACCGACCAGATCCGCGCGCAGTCGATAGTCGACGCCGCGAGTGTCGCCATCGACGCCGAGTTGCGCGCGCGTTTCGGCGAGGTTGTAGCGCTTGCCGAGACGGTCATCGACAGCCGGGTTGTTGCGCAGATGGAGACCGCCGGCACCTTCGACAAAGCCGCTGACGGTGAACGGCAGGCGCGCCGCCGGTTCTTCCTCCCAGTCGTCTGCCCAGTCATCGTCCGCCCAGTCGTCAGCAACCGCTGCCTGCACGGCGACGGCGAGGCCGAGCGCCGACGCCAGCAGCGATCGGTACAGCGCGGGGCGCTTAGCGGTGGCCATCATCACCGCCCCTCCAGCCAATCACGCGGCGGGTTACGCAAGCTGCGTTCGGTGAACACCGACTCCGGAATGCCGAGGTCGTAGCTGATGCCGCGGAACTGCACCACCGTGCTGCCGCCGCTGTCGAGGTCCTGCACGCGCATGACGGTCGGTGTCGGATAGCCGTCGATCACCTCGACATTGGCATTTTCCATGATCCTGAACACGTCGCCCTCGGCATTGCTGTATTCGATCCGCTCCGGAATCCAGGTGTCCTTGTTCACCCAGGTGCGGAAACTGCTGAACTCGACAGCCCCGGGGTTGCGCGGCTCGGAGTGCAGCACGTAGTGCTGCTCGGTTTCTTCGGCCAGGCTGTGGGTGTCATCGTCGAGATGCCGTCCCGAGATGTCCTCGTAGTAGACGTGCGCTCCGACGAAGCTGGTCCGTTTGTCGCCGGGGGCGATGCGGCGAACCAGGTCCATGTCGGGCAGGTACAGCCACCGATCGTCATCGGCAGCGGGGTTCTTGTCGACCAGAAACACCGTTCCGCGGTATTCCGACGGCCGACTGAACACCACCAGATACTGTTGTCTGTCGCTGTCGTCGATGTTGCGGCGGAGCACGGTGAATTGCCGCGTCTGTGTGCGGCCGCCACGGTCCTCGATGCGCATTCTCGCTTCCGAGCGGCCATCGTTGCCGGCGTAGTACGACGCCTGGTTGGCACGCTCGACGATCTCCATCGCGGACGGTGCCGACAGCGCCAGCTCGGCGACCAGCAGGCTGGCGCCCAGCATGACCAACTGGCCCATGCGCGTTGCGAGCAGGCGCGGCGTGCGTCGGCGCGGTGTTGCTGGTAAGGGTCTGGCTGTCATCATGATCAAGGCCTCCAGTCAGGATGCGGGTGTGACGGCCGGATTGGCGGTCACGGTCTTGCCCAGAAACAGTCGGGGCGCCAGTGCGATTACGGCGGGCAAGGCGAACAGTGTCACCAGCGCGGATGTCGCCATGATGCTGGCAAGGAACACGCCGACGGTGATGTATGGCGTCAATGGCGCGGCGAGCAATGGCAGGAACCCAACCGAAATCACCACTGCATTGCGAACGATTGCCCGGCCGGGGGCGCCGAAGACCTCATCCATCGCCGCACGCCAGTTGCCGTCGTGGCGCGGTAGCGCCATGCGCAGCCGCTGGATGAAGTGAATGGCGAAGTCGACCGAGAGGCCCAGCGACAGCGACGACAGCACTGCCACCGGCATGTCGTAACTCTTGCCGATCAACCCCATCACGCCGTAGATGGCAGCGATGGTGATGGTCAGCGGCAACATGGCGAGCAACCCCAGCAGGATGCTGCGGAACAGGATCACCATCATCACCGACACCACGAGAAAGGCTGATCCGAGCGCCCAGAGCATGCCGACCACCATCTCGCCCTGCCAGACCAGATTGATGTAGGTGGCACCGCCCCAGTCGAGCTCGACGCCATCGGGGGGAGGATTGCTGGCGACATACGCCTCGACAGTGGCCAGGACTTGCGCCATGACCTGGTTGTCGCCGCTCGGCAACTGCAGCCAGATGCTCGCCTCGGTGAAGTCCCGGGTTACGAAGTTCCATAGATCGTCAGGGCGTTGCGACGACTGGAAGCTGAGCAGCGTTTGCGCGACACCGTTGGCGCGTTCCGGGAGGGCATAATCCTCCGCGTCGCCGCTGATCAGTTCGCGGTTGATGGTGCGAACCAGGTCGGACAGGCCGTTGGCCTTGCCGATCACACCCGACGCTTCGAGGTGGCGCTTCAGCCCGTCCATCCACGCCAGATGGCCGGGGTTCTGAAATGCACGTGTTTCACTGCGGGCGTCCTCGACCGCGTCGAGCAACGTTTCCCAGACCATCGCGGAGTCGAAATCGGCAGCGAACGCGGCGTCGTCGATGTCCATGGCCAGCGCCTCGAGGCGATCGCCGACCACCGTCTCGTTTGCGCTCTGTGCCCACAGCGCGGCCCAGTCGGCGCGCAGGTCGATGCCGTCACGCTCGGCGTCGGTCAGCACGGCATCAACATCCTGCTCGAGCCGATCCAGCACCGCGTCGATGCCGGTCTGCCGCATCACCAGGTAGGCTTCGTAGGTTCCGGCAAAGCGTTCGTTGAGCACCTGATCAGCGACCCGGATGCGATGGTCTTCCTTGAACCAGAGTGTCGGGTTGTCATTGATCTCGATTTTCTGAATGCCCCAGGCGGAGACGCCGAGCACACCGACGATCACCAGCACCACCAGGCTCGGCATGCGTACGGCTGCCCGGCCCAGCGCGGCGAGCGGCCCTTGGCCGGCGCCACCGGCGTCGTCGCTCAGCCCGCGCTGCTGGAAGCGTAGCGCCATGCGGTCGAGCGTGGCCCGCTTCAGCGAAACGGTGTAGGCAGGTATGAATGCCAGCGTCAGTATCAGCGCCAGGAGGACGCCGACGGCAACAAAGGCGCCGAACACCTGCACCGGTGGAATGGGCGTGGTCAACAACGAGAGGAAGCCCACCGCCGTCGTCAGCGCGGTGAACACCACCGGTTTGAACAGCGTCTCCATGACCTCGGCCATCACCGCTCTGGGGTCGTCCCCCGGACGGTATCGGTCAGCAAAGTTCGACAACACATGCACCGACGCCACTACTGCGATCGGCATCAGAAAGATCGGAATCATCGAGCTCATGATGTGTACGGTGTAGCCGAGGCCGATCAGCAACCCCATGGTGCCGATGACCGTCGCCATGGCGAGCAGCATCGGTGCGGCGACGATTGGCAGGCTACGGAAGAAGTACAGCAACACCAGGAAGATGACCAGGCCCGCCAGCGGTGCCGAAATCGCCATCTGGATGAACATTTCGACGCCGAAGGTATCCTGCGCGACCGGCTGCCCGGTAATGTGGAAGTCATCGGCGACACCCAGCGTGTCGATGACTGCCTGGATCTCGCCGGCGATGCGGTGGCTGATATCCTTGCTTTCGAGCGGCACGAAAATCATCGCCGCCTGGCCGTCTTCCGAGGTAAGTGTGCCCAGATACATCGGCAGGCGCTCGACGGCAGTTCGTATGCGATCGGCGTCGGCCTGCGTCTCGGGTGGTTCGGGAATCAGCCAGTCGTAGGCAATGGTTCCGGGTGCAACCTGTTCGACATTGTCGACGGCGGCCATCGACATCAGATCGCGCGCGATGACGCCGTCCATCGCCTCGATGGCGCGGGTCAGCCGGTAATGGGCGGAGAGCGATGCCGGATTGAAGACGCCCTGCGGGCCGTCGTTGACCTGGCCGACCGCAATCATGTCATGCAGACCGAACTGCTCGCGGATCTGGTTGTGCAGGACGCGATCCGGCTGTTCGGCAGACAGCATGTTTTCCGGGTCGGTATCGACGATGATGCGTGGTATCAACGCGCCCAGCGCGATGACCAGCAACAGCACGGCAACAAACACCGTGCGTGCGTGGTCCATGCACCAGCAGGACAGGGTTTTGCCCATGAATGCCTTCCTCGGTTTCAGTGGTTGGCCGACGGAGACGTTGTCGCCGTCGTCTGATCGCAGAACAGGCCGTATAACGTCTGGAGCAGCGCATGCGTCCGCTCATCGGCCATGGAGTAGAAAATATGCTTGCCATCACGCCGTGTTCTGACCACACCTTCACGGCGCAGCACGCCGAGTTGTTGTGACAGCCCGGGTTGCTGAATGTCGAGACTCGCCTGCAGGTCGCTGACGCAGCGTTCGCCATCGGTGAGCTGACACAGCAACATCAGCCGGTCCGGATGCGACAGCAGCCGCAGCAGTGCAACAGCCTGATCCGCCGAGTCGCGCATGCGTGCGATATCGAGCGCCTGCGCGGCGGGCGCATGTGGGTGTGTTGTCAGTTCAGCCATCATGGCCCTCTTCAGTTAGGTTTCAAACATTATATACAAAGATAATATGTTTTCAAGAGAACTGTTCGTCGAGCGTGGTCGTTATCTGCTGCTGGCGTTGTGTCTTGCCGTTCTTGCCTGGGCGTTTGCGAGCAGCAGTGATGTCACTGAAATTGCAGCGGGCATCGCGGTGTTCCTGTTTGGGATGTTGTCGCTCGAGCGTGGATTTGCCAGCTTCACGGGCGGGACGCTGGAGCGTTTGCTCGGGGTTGCGACCAACACGACGTGGAAGAGCATCAGCTTCGGCATCGTCAGTACGGCGTTGATGCAGTCGAGCAGTCTGGTGTCGTTGTTGACGATTTCCTTTGTCAGCGCACAGATGATCAGTCTCGCCGCCGGGATCGGCGTGGTGCTCGGCACCAATCTCGGGACGACCAGCGGCGCCTGGCTGATTGCAGGGCTGGGGTTTCGCGTCGATATTTCAGCCTGGGCCTTGCCGCTGTTGTCGTTCGGCATGGTGCTGCTGCTGATGCGCGAGGCACGGTTGAAAGGCGTCGGCCATATCCTGTTCGGCGTGGGCCTGCTGTTTCTCGGCATCCACTTCATGCAGAGTGGCTTTTCTGCCTTTCAGAACAGCGTCGATCTGTTGCGCTTCGGCATGGATGGTGTGATCGGCTTGCTGCTGTTCATCGTGATCGGCATGGTCGTGACGGTGATCGTCCAGTCCAGTCATGCAACGCTGCTGATCATCATTGCTGCGCTCGCTGCCGGGCAGGTCAGTTTCGAAAATGCGCTGGCGCTTGCGATTGGCGCCAATCTTGGCACGACGGTCACCGCCGCGATTGCCAGCCTGACCGCGCATGCGAGCGGCAAGCGTCTTGCCGTTGCACACCTCGGCTTCAATCTGACCACCGGCTTGATCGCTGTCGTACTGATCGATGTGCTGGTGCTCGCCGTTGATCGTGGTGGCGATCTGCTCGGCCTTGCCGAAGACGATCTGCTGCTGCGACTGGCCTTGTTCCACACGCTCTTCAACCTGCTCGGCGTGTTGCTGTTCGCACCCTGGGTCGGTGCGTATGCGCGCGTGCTCGAACGGCATGTACGGCTTGATGCAGGCCGGACGGCGAGGCCGCAGTTCCTGCATGGTTCCGGGAAAAAACTCCCGCAGGTCGCGGTTGCTGCTGTCCGCAACGAGATCTTCCACCTGTATGACAATGCGTTTGACCTGCTGGTCCATGGCCTGGGGCTGCGCCGGCGGGTGGTCCGCTCGGAGGAGGATCTGACACTCGCTGTTCAGCGGACGCGGCGTTTCATGCCGCTCGACGTCGACGATGATTACGAACAACGGATCAAGGGGCTGCACAGCGCGATCGTCGAGTACATCAGTGACAGTGCCAGCGCTGGCCCGACGGCGACCGCTGGTGATGCCTTGTACCGACTGCGTCAGGCCAGTCATGACATCGTTCTTGCCATCAAGGACATGAAACATCTGCACAAGAACCTGAAGCGATTCGGCCTGTCAGCCAACCCGGTGATTCGCGGCCATTATGATCAGCTGCGCATTCAGATTGCCGGTGTGCTGCGTGATATCGATGCCTTGCGGCAGGAATCCGAAGAACCAGCGGCGCAGTCTGTCACGGTTCTGTCACTTGACGCACTTAAGGTCGAGTTGGAGCGTGCTTATCGCGAGCAGCTGGAAACGATTGAAGCAGCGATCCGTTCGCGGCGCATCAGTGGCCTTGACGCAACATCGCTGATGAATGATGCGGATTATGCCTGGGCGATCGGCAAGCGGATCGTCAGCGCCGCGCAGACACTGCTGGCGATCGGTAGCGAGAGCCTGCAGGACGCGCTGGAGGCGCTCTCACTCGACGAGCAGGAAGTCGAGCAGGCCGCCCAAGCAGAGCGATCGATAACGCCCGGTACTCCACAGCAGCGCGAGGATTGAATCATGGGAAGCAGGCAGCTGATCAAGCGACTGACCGACCTGCTCGACACCGGTGGTGCACGCGAACGGCGTGCCCGTGCCGCCATTCGGCAGGTGCTGCATGATCTGCGGATCAGGCAGCGTGTGCTGATTGCCGAACGCGAGCAGGCCGACCCGACCACGCAGGACATGCTTGATCGCAAGATCGCCGTGATTCAGCAGCAACGACGCAAGGGGATTGCCGAATTGCGAACACCCTCCGGTGGCGCCTCGTCGCGGAGATCGACCAGCGATGAGACGGCGGATGATCAGTCGGACTCGATACGTTCATCGGGCCAGCGCTGAGGAACACGCTGGATTGCATCAATGTCGTATCCAAGTTCATCGAGCCGCGCGATGATCGCGGCGTAGTCGGCTTCGTCCATGTGCGGTTCACGCGCCATGATCCAGACATAGTCGCGGCGGGTCCGCCCGATCACGGTCTGACTGTAGTCATCGTCAAGATGAATGACCAGAAATTCGGCCTTGATCGGCCAGATGAACTGCATCCCCCATTCTGCGTTGTTGTCGCTGCGGACGAAGCCGCGCGGGTTGTAGCGCTTGCGCTCGCCGTCAAACCCGCCCTTGCGAAAGACAAATTCGGTATCGATCGTGCCGTCCGGCAACAAAGTATACCGTTCGATCGCGTTGTAGGCGTCGCGCTCGACGAAGGTCGGGATATTGGCAATCACATACCACGTCCCCATGAACCGTTCGAGATCGACGTGCTCGACGGTCGGCATGGGCGGTTGCGAGGCGCAGCCGGTGAGCACCATGCCAAGCGTCGCGGCGAGCAGCGATCTGGACAATCGCGAGCGCTTGATCAGGCGCATACCGATTGCACCAGATTGCGCCAGTACCGGACGCCGATCGGCAGCAGGTCGTCGTTGAAGTCGTAGCGGGGGTTGTGCAGCGAGGCGCAGTGCTCGCCGTTACCCAGCCAGATGTACGCGCCCGGACGTTGTTCGAGCATGAAGGCGAAATCCTCCGATCCCATGCTCGGTGGCGGGTTGCGATGGACGGTCACCACCCCGTCGGTGCTGGCAAGCACGTCTGCGCAACGTTGCGCATGCTCGGGGTCGTTGATGGTGGCCGGATACCGGTGCTCAATGGTGATGTTGGCTTCGAGGCCGTGAAAGCCGGCCAACGTGTCGACGGCAGCCCGGAAGCGCTGTTCAAGACGCGACTGCAGGTTCAGATCGAAACAGCGCAGCGTCCCTTTCAGATCGACATGCTCGGGAATGACGTTGAAATTCGAACCGGCGTGAAAGCTGGTGACACTGACGACTGCCGATGCGTGCGGCGCAACCTCGCGGCTCACGAGGCCTTGCAACTGGGTGACCAGCTGCGCGCCGGCCAGCACAACATCGGTACCGAGGTGCGGCATGGCGGCATGGCAGCCACGCCCGGTCAGACGCACGCTGAAGGTCAGAAACGCCGCCATGACGGCATGGTCATGCACCGCAGCCGAGCCAACCGGCAGGCCGGGCCAGTTGTGCAACGCGTAGACGGCGTCGACCGGGAAACGCTCGAACAGACCATCCTCAACCATGGCCTTGCCGCCACCTTCGCCTTCTTCGGCAGGTTGGAAGATGAACACGACCTGACCGCGGAAGTCGGGATCTTCGGCGAGCTCACGCGCAGCGCCGAGCAGCATCGCCGTATGCCCATCGTGGCCACAGGCGTGCATCTTGCCCTGGCAGGTGGATGCATGCGCGAAATGGTTTTCTTCCTGAACATGCAGTGCGTCCATGTCCGCGCGCAGACCGATGCGCGGGCCATCGCCATGACGCCCCTGCAGGATACCCACCACACCGGTTCCGCCGACGCCTTCTGTGGTGTCGATTCCCCAGGACCGCAGGAGCCGCGCCACAAGTGCTGCGGTGCGGAACTCTTCGAAGGCGGTTTCAGGGTGTTGGTGGATCTCCCGCCGCCATCCGCGCAGTTCGTCAATTCGGTCGTTCCACGTCACTTCGGGGACGGCGGCCATGGGGTTGGTCTCCTTTCCGTGGTGATATCGACGTTCAGAAGTTGAGTTTGACCGTCGCGCCGACGGCGGACAGATCGAAATCACTTTCGTTGAGATAGTGCGTGTACTCGAGGCCGAGGCTCAGCGCAGGAGACAGCACCAGCTCGCCGCCGAATCCCCAGCTGAACCCGGATGTCGAGGTTGAACTGCTGATGGCGTTGACCGTCGCCGTCCCTTCGGCGCGAGAAATTCCGGCAAGAGCATACACGGAAAATGTCGGCGCAAGTGGCAGATGACCGATCAAATAACCGCCATAGACGTTGTCAAGCTCGACATCAATGCCGTTGACACGGTCACTGTCGGTGCCGAAGCCGGCGCGGCCTTCGATGGCGATGCTGTCAAACAGGAAATACCCGAGCCTGAGGACAGGAACCGTGGCATCAGCCTGCTGGAGCCCTTTGAGCTCCAGCTCCGCCATCGAGGCCGATAGCCCGAGGTAGCCGGTCTGCATGCCGAGCGGGTTGGCGGTGGCAGCGCTCGATGCACCGAGCGCCAGCGCGAGGCTGGCGGCGGTTGCCAGTGCGTGTTTTTTCATGTCGCTTCTCCTTGCTGACTGATTGTCATGATACCTTCAATCCAGATGGTTCGACTACCGGGATCGCATTGCGTTCCTCGAATCGATTGCACACACGATCAACCAGGACGTCGACCGATGACTGTACCGCTGCATGTGATTCTCTACGAACCGGAAATTCCGCCGAACACCGGTAATGTCATTCGTTTGTGCGCCAATACCGGTGCTGATCTGCACTTGATCGAGCCGCTCGGTTTCACGCTCGATGATCGCCGAATGCGCCGCGCCGGCCTGGACTATCATGCGCTCAGCAGTCTGCGCGTCCACACCGATCTGGCCAGCTGCCGAGCAGCCATCGGCCCGACCCGTTTGTTCGCCTTTTCGACCCGTGGTGAAACCTGTGCTTTCAGCGTCGCATATGCGCCGGGCGATTCGCTGTTGTTCGGGCCGGAAACCCGCGGCTTGCCGGAGCAGGTGCTTGCCGACATTCCGGCTGAGCGCAGGTTGCGTCTACCAATGCAGCCAACTAGCCGGAGCCTGAACGTGTCGAATGCGGTTGCCGTCAGCGTCTATGAAGCGTGGCGTCAGCTCGGCTTTACCGGTGCTCGCTCTGCATCGACACGGAACCACGAGGCATGACATGGATGACACGGTAACAATCCCACGCGAAGATAATGACTGCGCGAGACGGGACTGGACAGTGTATGGCAAAGCTTGCCATCATCAATCAACGGCAAGCGATGGAGAGCCCTATGGCCACGATGAACGTCTCGATCCCCGACCCGATGAAAGCCTGGGTCGAGGAGCGTACCCGTGACGGAAGCTTCAGCAACACCAGCGACTATGTCCGTCACCTGATCCGCCGCGATCAGGAGCGGGGTCGGGCGGTGGCGCAGATCCAGGCGGCCATCACCGAAGGCGTCGAGAGCGGCGCGGCCCGTCCATTCGACCCGGCTGCCCTGAAGGCACGGATGCGCAGCAAGCGTGACGGATGATCTGGTCGGGATCCGCCTCACGCCCCGCGCTGAAGCCGATCTCGAAGACATCTGGCAATATGGCGCGGCTGAGTGGTCACCGGACCAGGCCGATCGGTACATTGATGGTCTGGTGGCCGTGTTCGATCATCTGTGCACCATGCCTCGCCTCGCCCGCGAGCGCATCGAGTTCACTCCACCTGTGCGCATCCACGCCACCGGGCCTCACCTGGTGATCTACTGCATCGCCACTCCCCATTTGAAAATTCTGCGCGTCCTGGGCGGACGACAGGACTGGCACAAGCTCATTGCGGCTCTGGAGTGAGCGGCGGGTCTGTTCGGTCGGCGGTGTACAGGGCCTTGCGACGGGGGCCTGCCGCGACCTCATGCATGTCGATGCCGGCGAGATGTTCAGCTCGGCCTTGCTGGTGCTCGCTCGGCATCGACACGGAACCACAACGCGTAAAGTGCGGGAACAAACAGCAAGGTGATCACCGTTCCGGCGCTGACGCCGCCGATCAGCACGTAAGCGAGCGGCCCCCAGAAACTGTCAAAGGTCAGCGGCACGAACGCAAGGACGGCAGCCAGCGCGGTCAGGATGACCGGTCTGGCCCGCTGGACGGCGGCCTCGACCACCGCGTCGCGTGCGCCCAGGCCGGACTCGAAGTTGTCGCTGACCTGCTGCGTCAGAATCAACGTGTTGCGCATCAGGATGCCGGCGAGTCCGATCAGCCCGAGCAGCGCGACAAAGCCGAACGGTTGCTGAAACAGCAGCAAGGCGGCAACGGCACCGATCAGCCCCAGCGGCGCGGTTGCCACGACGACGAAAGTGCCCACGAACGAGCGCATCTGCAGCATGATGAACAGCAGCATCAGCGCGATCATCACCGGTTGCAGCGCCTGGATCGACGCATCGGCGCGTTCGGACTGCTCGACCGAGCCGCCGAGCTGGATATCCTGATGCGCGGGTAACGTTGCGCGCAACGTTTCCAGCTCGGACCAGATCGCTGCGGTGACGTCGTTGGCCTGCGCGCCATCGATATCGGCGTGGACGTTGATCAGCGGGCGTCGGTCGACCCGTCGCAGCACCGGATCCTCGAACACCACCTCGAACTGCCCGAGCTGGCCGAGCAGAACCGTCGCGCCGTCGTCGGTGAAGAGCTCGAGCGTTTCCAACGCTGCGGTATCGATGAACGCCGGGCGGGCGACCAGCGGAACCAGGCGGTTACCATCGCGGAGTTGCGTGACCGTCAAGCCGTCGAGGTGCATGCGCAGTTGCATGGCAACCGATTCACGCGTGAGCCCGAGGCGTTGCAGACGCGCGTCATCCGGTTTGAAGCGCAGAACCGGTGCGCGTTCATCGACATCCAGGTGTGCCAGCCGGGTGTTGGGGTGTGCCGCGACAATCTCGCGCACCGCCCTGGCAAGTGGTCGTAGCGCGTCCGCATCCTCGGCGACGACCCGGAAGCTGACCGGCCAGCTGACCGGTGGCCCGTACAGCAGCTGCTCGACACGAATCCGCGCTTCCGGAAACGCCCCGTCGGCGACCTGTGCGCGTAGCAGACGCATGATGCGATCACGATCGTCTGCGCTGGTCGTGACAGCAACCACCCGTGCGAATGCCGCATCCGGTTGTTCGGGATTCGCCGAGATGAAAAAGCGCGGCGCTCCAGCGCCGATGTAGGTCGACAACGACACCAGCGCCGGGTCATCGGCAATCGCTGCCTCGACGCGTCGGGCAACGGCGTCGGTGCTGGCGATCGAGCTGCCCTGCGGCAGCTGGATGCTGACCAGCACCTCGGTCCGATCCGACCCTGGGAAAAACTGCTGCTGCACGAAGCCGACCATGCCGGCGATGCTGAGCGCCAGCAGCAACAGCGTCGCGGCAACCACGGTCTTGCGGAAGCGCACGCACCGCGTGATCAGCGAACGCAGCAGCCGGTAGGTCGGCGTCTGATAGGGAACCGTGCGCTCGCCACTCGTTGGCGCCGGGTGCTCGGGCAGCAGTCTGACTCCGAGATACGGCGTGAACGTGACCGCGACAACCCACGACACCAGTAACGAAATCGCCAGCACCCAGAAGATGTTGCCGGCATACTCTCCGACCCCGGATTGCGCGAAGCCGATCGGGACAAAGCCGGCGGCCGTCACCAGCGTGCCGAACAGCATCGGCGCTGCCGTGACCGACCAGGCATGCGCAGCGGCACGCACGCGCGCCCAGCCCTGCTCCATCTTGACGATCATCATCTCGATGGCAATGATCGCGTCGTCGACCAGCAACCCGAGGGCGATGATCAGTGCGCCAAGCGTGATGCGGTCCAGGTTGATGCCGGCGACCAGCATGATCAGAAAGGTGATCGCCAGTGTCACCGGGATCGCAATGCCGACCACCAGCCCGGCGCGTAACCCGATGGCAAGCACCGTCACCGCCATGACAACCGCCACCGCGATCAGGAACTTTACCTGAAAGAGGTTGACAGCCTGATCGATGGCATCGGCCTGGTTGGTCAGTTGATGCAGCGAGACGCCGGCAGGGAGTTCGGCGCGTTGTTCGGCGAGGAAGTCGTCGAGCCGCTTGCCGTAGCTCAGTCCGTTCTCGCCGGTGCGCATGACGGCGCCGAGCAGCAGCGCATCGTCGCCGTGCGCGCGGATCAGAAACCGCGGCGGGTCCTCATAGTCCCGGCGTACCGTTGCCACATCACCCAGTACCAGGCTGCGATCGGCAACCCGGATCGGGAGTTCGGCGAGTGCTGCGGGATCGTGCAACGCATGCTCGACGCGAACATGCAGGCGCGGGCCGCTGGTGTCGATCCGACCGAGCGGCGTCAGCCGATTGTGCTGAGCGATCGCCGCATAGACCTGTTCGGGCGAGATGCCGAGTCGCAGCAGCGTTGGCATGTCCAGATCCAGATGGATCTGCGACTCCCGCTCGCCGAACAGGCGCACCGCGCTGGTGCCATCGACGCGTTGCAGCCGATCACGCAGCCGCTCGGCGATCGGCACCAGTTCACGATGGTCAAGCTCCGGTGCGGTCAGGGCAATCAGCGAAAAATAGACATCCGAGAAGTCTTCATTGATCAGCGGGCCGATCACACCGTCCGGCAGCCGCGCTGCCTCGTCCTGCATGCGTCGCCGCACTTGATAGAAGCGATCGGGGACGCTGGCACTGGCGATGTAGTCCTCGAATTCGATCTGCAGGTCAGCCCGTCCGGGACGGATGGTGGTCTCGAGGCGGTAGAGGTCGTCGACTTCCTGAATGCGCTGCTCGAGCCGGTCCACCACCTGATCACGCAGTTCTTCCGCGGTGGCGCCAGGCCATTCCACCGAGACGACCATGATCCGGACGGTGAACGCCGGATCCTCGGCGCGGCCCAGCGCAAGAAAGGCATACACCCCGGCAATCAGGACGCTAATCAGCAGAAACAGCGTGACAGCGCGCTCGCGAACGGCCAGCGCCGAGAGGTTGGGGATGCTCATTGCCGGTCGGCCTGGCTGATTGGTGCGGTATCAGGCGATGCGGTGGCCGGTGAGACGACCCGAACCGCCATGCCGGGCAGGAGCAGGTGTGTGCCGCCATCGGCCACGGTATCGCCAACGGCGATGTCGGCGGACCGTATCACCGCCGCATCGCCCCGGATCGCGACAATCTGCACGGCCCGGGGTGTTGCGACGCCAGCGTCGACAGCCCAGACCTGCGCCCCTGCGCCACGTTCGTCGATCGCCGATACCGGCACTTGCAAGGAGTCTGCTGCAGGCAGCACGCCCTGCAGAATGACCTCGACCAGTTCTCCGAACGGCAGCCTGACGTCGGCATCGATGGTATAGCGTGTTGGCCATTGCCGGGTCGCAGCGTCAGCCGTGCCGTCCTGACGGCGAAACCGCACTGGCCATTCCTCCCCGTTGTCGAGACGGATGATGCCGACCTGCGGCGTCGCCCGAACAGCGGGGATCATGACGTCGACGTCCTGCGCTGCAGCGCTGGCAAGCACGCCGAGCGGTTCGCCGGCGTCGACGACCTGTCCGATCTCGGCGTGTACCGTCAACAACAACCCGTCGACCGGCGCGACAAGGCTGGCGTAGTCAAGTGCATTGCGGGCACGGGTCAGCGCGGCCCGCGCGCTATCGAGCCGGGTCCGCGCTTCGCGGACGCCGAGCGTACTGCGCTCGAGCGCCTGTCGGCTGATGAAGTTCTGTTCCAGCAGTTCGGCATCGCGCTCGCGTTCCGCGACGGCGACGTCGAGACCGATTTCCGCAGCAGCGACTTCGGCGTCGGCAGCGCTGACCGCTTCGCGCAAGTCGCGGTCGTCGAGGCGGAACATCACCGCCCCGGCGGTGACCGGATTACCGGACTCGACGTACCGTTCAGCAATTTGTCCATCGATCTGGAAAGCGATCGGGACTGTTTCGCGCGGCACCACTTCACCGATCAGCCGCAGTGGCTGCACAACGGGTTCGGTGACCTGCACGACGCGCACCGGGTGTGCAGCATTGCTGTCATGCCATACGCCGATCAGCGCAAGCAGGCTGGCCACCAGCAAGAGACCAAACGTCAGCGTTGGCGCAGGCAGGTTGGTTGATCGCTGTTGGATGAGGGTTGTCATGGATGTCTATGGCTGCTGATATGGAGGGTGAACAGACCGGATCGACTGCCATGGACAGCTCAAGCACCGGTCTGGTTCAGCAGGCCTTCGCGGACGATGAACGCGCGGACCTGATCCAGCCCCTCGCCGGTCTTGAGGTTGGTGAACACGAAGGGCCGCTCGCCGCGCATGCGTCGGCTGTCACGGTCCATCACCTCGAGTGATGCGCCCACGCCGGGGGCCAGGTCGATCTTGTTGATGATCAGCAGGTCTGAACGGGTGATGCCGGGGCCACCCTTGCGTGGGATCTTGTCGCCGGCGCAGACGTCGATCACGTAGAGCGTCAGGTCGGAGAGTTCCGGGCTGAACGTTGCCGAGAGGTTGTCTCCGCCGCTTTCAACGAACACCACATCGAGGTTGTCGAAGCGCAGGTTGAGATCAGCCACGGCGGCAAGATTCATCGAGGCATCCTCGCGAATCGCAGTATGAGGACAGCCGCCGGTTTCGACGCCGACGATGCGCTCGGCGGCGAGTGCGCCGCGTCGGGTCAGGAACTCGGCATCTTCACGCGTGTAGATGTCGTTGGTGACGACAGCGATGTTGAAGTCATCGCGCATGCTGATGCACAACGCCTCGAGCAGGGCGGTTTTCCCCGAACCGACCGGCCCGCCGATCCCCACCCGCAGTGCCTGTTGGTGTGACATGTCGATCTCTCCTGTTGGATGTCTATCGATCAGCTACGAAACAGCCGCGAGTATTGCGATTCATGCAGACAGCTGGCGATCGCCAGTCCGGGTGTGCTGGCGCCGATCGCCGTGTCGCCGAGCGCCAGGCCATGTTCAGCGGCGTCGTGTACGGTCCCGGCCAGCGTCAGCAGCAGGCGTTGGCCGTCGGTCTGCCCTAGCGGAACCAGCTTGACTGCAGCGGCAATCTGATTGTCGCACCAGCTCCAGAGATACGCTTCGACACCCTCGCGCAGGGGGATGTCCCAGTGCGCCAGCGCCAGCGCGTGCAAAACGGCCCACGCCGTGGTTGGCCTGTTGATCCATGGCTGTGCAGCGGTGACGCCGAGGTTGCAGAGCAGCGTTGCCAGCGCACGCCCGATCTGCTGATCTTCGTCTGCGAGCTCGGCGCTTTCCCGGCACGCGCGCAGCCATGCAGCGTGCTCCAGCAACAGATCGTCGTCGTTGCGCAACCAGGCCTGATGCAGGCGCGCCAGCAGCGGCACATCGACACGCGCCAGGCTGTTGAACAGCAGGCCGGAGACCCAGCGCTCGACGCCGTCGGCGCTGTCGACCCAGCGCAGTTCGACGGCTGTCTCAAGACCGCCCGAGTAGCTGTAGGCGCCGATCGGCAGCGTCGGGCTCAGCAGTTGCCACAAGCGCATCCGCGCCAGCGCATCGTGCTCAGCCATGCGCATGACCATAGCCGCCGCCATGATGGTGACCATAGGCGCCTGCCTCCGGCTCGAACGGCGCCTGCTCGACCTGCACCGTGAGGTCGAACTGCGTGAGCATGTCGTCGAGCACATGATCATGCAGATAGCGGATGAAGCCGTCACCGATCTGCAGCGCAACGTGGCGGTTGCCGAGATGGTAGCAGGCGCGTGCGAGCAGACGGGCGTCGGCGCAATACACGGTACTGACTTTCTCGGCGTCGGCCTCGATGCGAACCCAGACATCGGATGCAGAATCGACGAGACCGTCGCCGTCGCGCAGGATGCGCCCGCGCGGAATCGTAACAGCGACCTCGCGGCCATCGACGAGCGCATGTCTGAAGCGGCTTTTCTGGCGCCGCTCGAACGGCAGCCGCAGCACACCGTTCTCGTCACCCTGCGCGCGGCGCAGCGCAGCAATCCCGTTTGCCAGCACATGGTCGGTCAGTTGCAGCATGTGACACCCGTCTCAGAACAGGAAGTAGCGCTGTGCCAGCGGCAGCTCGGCCGCCGGTTCGCAGGTCAGCAGCTGCCCGTCGGCGCGAACAGCATACGTTTCGGGGTCGACCTCCATGGTCGGCAGCCAGTCGTTCAACCGCATGTCACGCTTGCCGATGGATCGGCAGCCTCGCACAGCCACCAGTTGCCGCTGCAATCCCAGCTGCCCGGCAAGGTCGGCATCGACCGCGGCCTGCGACACAAAGCTGACCGCGTTGCGGATCAGCGAGCCGCCATACGCACCGAACATCGGCCGGTAGTGGACCGGCTGCGGGGTCGGGATCGACGCGTTGGGATCACCCATCGCGGCGTAGGCAATGCAGCCACCCTTGATGATCAACGCCGGCTTCACGCCGAAAAAGGCCGGGCTCCACAGGCAGAGATCAGCCAGCTTGCCGACTTCGACCGAGCCGACCTCGTGGCTGATGCCGTGCGCGATCGCCGGGTTGATGGTGTATTTGGCGATGTAGCGGCGCACGCGCAGATTGTCGTTGCGGTCAGTGTCCTCGACCAGCGCACCGCGTTGCGCCTTCATCTTGTGCGCAGTCTGCCAGGTTCTGAGCACCACTTCGCCAACCCGGCCCATTGCCTGCGAATCGGAGGAGATCACCGAAAACGCCCCGAGGTCGTGGAGGATGTCCTCGGCGGCGATGGTCTCGCGGCGGATACGTGACTCCGCAAAGGCAACATCCTCGGCGATGCGCGGGTCGAGGTGGTGGCAGACCATGAGCATGTCGAGATGCTCGTCGATGGTGTTGACGGTGAACGGCCGCGTCGGGTTGGTGCTCGATGGCAGCACGTTGGCTTCGCCACACGCCTTGATGATGTCCGGCGCGTGTCCGCCACCGGCGCCCTCGGTGTGGTAGGTGTGAATCGTGCGCCCCTTGAACGCGGCAAGCGTGTCTTCGACGAAACCCGATTCGTTGAGCGTGTCGGTGTGGATGCAAACCTGCACGTCGAAGCGTTCGGCAGCGTCGAGCGCGCAGTCGATCGACGCCGGCGTGGTGCCCCAGTCCTCGTGCAGCTTGAGTCCGAGCGCGCCGGCGGCGAGTTGCTCGTCGAGCGCACCCGGCAGGCTCGCATTCCCCTTGCCGAGGAAGCCGAGGTTCATCGGGAACGCTTCCGCCGCCTGCAGCATTCGGTGAATATGCCATGGGCCGGGTGTGCAGGTGGTGGCGTTGGTGCCGGTGGCCGGGCCGGTGCCGCCGCCGATCATGGTGGTGATGCCCGAACTCAGCGCCTCTTCGATCTGTTGGGGGCAGATGAAGTGGATGTGCGCATCGATGCCGCCAGCGGTGACGATCTTGCCTTCACCGGCGATCACTTCGGTCCCCGGGCCGATGACGATGTCGACGTCGGCCTGCGTGTCGGGGTTGCCGGCCTTGCCGATGCCGTGTATGCGGCCGTTCTTGATGCCGATATCGGCTTTGAAGATCCCGGTGTAATCGATGATCAGCGCGTTGGTGATCACGGTGTCGACGACAGCGCTTGCCAGCGCCTGGCTCTGCCCCATGCCGTCGCGAATCACCTTGCCGCCACCGAACTTGACCTCATCCCCGTAGTGGGTGGCGTCACGCTCGACTTCGACAATCAGGTTGGTGTCGCCGAGGCGGATGCGATCACCGGTGGTCGGGCCGAACATCTCGGCGTATGCGCGTCTGCCGATGCGATGGCTCATGCGGGTGATCCTCCCTGCGGTGAGGGCGGCGTGGCGTTGGTCGCCGTTGGGTCTGCCGGACCCATCACGCGCCCCTTGAATCCATAAATGGTCTGCGAGCCGGCGTAAGCCACCAGCTGTACGGTGCGCTGTTGACCCGGCTCGAAGCGGACGGCCGTGCCGGCCGGGATGTCGAGGCGGAAGCCGAGCGTGGCGTCGCGGTCAAACAGCAGCGCATCGTTGACTTCAAAAAAGTGATAGTGCGAGCCGACCTGTACCGGACGGTCGCCGCTGTTGGTGACCGTCACCGTCATGACGGGGCGGTTGGCGTTGAGTTCGATCTCGCCATCCGCGGGAAGCAGTTCGCCAGGGATCATCTGTCATGCTCCTAGTTCGTGGCGTGGTTCATGTCACGGCCGGGCTGCCACGCCGATCGGGCATGCCCGCGACTGGTTGGGGACGGATCGTCAGCGGATCGGCTCATGCACCGTGACCAGCTTGACGCCGTCGGGGAACGTGGCTTCGACCTGGACGTCATGGATCATCTCCGCGACGCCGTCCATGACGTCTTCGCGGGTTAGCACGTCGGCGCCGCTGCTCATGAGCTCAGCGACGCTGCGGCCTTCGCGCGCACCTTCGAGAATGGCTGCAGAGATCAGTGCGACCGCCTCCGGGTAATTCAGCTTGATACCTCGCGCACGACGGCGTTCCGCCAGCAGCGCAGCGGTGAACAGCAGCAGCTTGTCTTTTTCCCTGGGGGTCAGTTCCACGGGTCAGGTCCTCCAGATGCGGGGTGGGCAGGCTTCTCGCTTGAAGAGCGCGGGGCGCAGTCGAGTCCAGATCTGCTCGAGCAACTGCTTGACCGGCTCGGCGGCAGTGCCGAGACAGCGGACCAGCAGCGCCTCCTGCAGACGGGTCACGCCCCAGCGCAACGCCGTCCGATCCCGACTCGACTGCCGCAGGTCGTTGACCAACGCCGCGGCATCGACGGCCTCATCGCGCGGCAGGGTGGCAAGCAACGTGCCGATCACCGGATAGCCGGCGAGCCCCCACGGTGCCTGCAGTGCGGCGTCGCCGGCATTGGCGCGCAACGCATCGTGAAACAATGGAGTGCCGTTGCGGGTCACTGTCAGTGTTTGTTGCAGGCGTCCGTCTGCGTAGTGGTCGCCGCTGCCCGGGCGCCCCAGGCAGACCACATCCCAGAGGCAGAGCCGAGCAGTCGCCGCGAGCTCGAAGCGGGTGTCGAGCCTGACATCGCAGCCGCCATGCAGAATCGTCTCGGCAGGTAGAAATTCGCAGCAGGCGCGGTTGCCGAGCCGGAACGTCTGGCGCTGTTGCGCCTGGTCACCACCGCTTCGGTAGAATTTTGCCGCCGCCGGTGTGGTGATCAGTGCGTGCGCCTCGGCGTCGAGCGCGACATCGAGCAACAACCGATCGCCACCGGCAACGCCGCCGGGTGGATGGATGATGTAACTGTGGCAGGGAGCGCCTTCGGGGTGGAAGCTGCGCTGCACCAGCAGCGGGCCAACATGGCGCCGATGCGTGACGATGGTGCGTTCGTCGCGGCGGCCGAACCGCAGTTCGAGTCGACCGAGCCAGTCGCGAGCGAGGCCGCGCACTGCATTCGCCGATGCAGTCCCGGTCTTCGCAAGTGGGGCGGCAGATGTCGAGTCTTGCAGCAAGCAATCTCTCCGTTGTCGCGGCAACCAATCAGATGGAGCGCAGAGCGCGCACCATTATCATGCACGGTTCATGCCAGCTGTCGATGCGTTTCTGCCTGGCCCCGCCGGGCGCTCGCTGCACTGCGCGCTCAGCGCCGTTCCGATGCTGTGGACCGTAACAGTACCGCATCCATCATGCGCGTCGAAAGGAGGCGGCGGAGCAGGCCGAAGGCATGCGTCGGCAGCGTGACGTAGTAGCGTGGTCGTGGGCGACGCGCTTCGAGCGCGTGAATCAGCGGCTTGATGATCGACTCGGCAGGCAAGGTGAATGCTGCGCCGGCGGTGTCGGTGCCGGTCAGGCGGCGTTCGAGCGCCTGATAGATATCCCGGTGCGCGCTGTTTACTGCGTCGATGCGCGCGTGAAACTGCTGCCGCGCACGCTCGCGAAAGCGCGTGGCAATCGGCCCGGGTTCGATCAGACTGACGGTGATGCCGCTGTCGATGAGTTCCATGCGCAGCGTGTCGACCAGCCCTTCGAGCGCGAACTTCGAAGCGTTGTAGGCGCCGCGGTACGGCAGTGCGGCAAACCCCAGCACCGAGCTGTTGAAGACCACCCGCCCGGCGCCTTGCCGGCGCATCAACGGCAGGACCCGGCAAGTCAACTGGTGCGTGCCGAAGACGTTGGTTTCGAATTGCGCGCGCAGTGTGTCGCGATCGAGATCCTCGACCGCGCCGGGTTGACCAAAGCCGGCGTTGTTGAACAAGCCGGTCAGTCGCCTGCCGGTGGCTGCGCTGACCTCGGCGACAGCACCATCGATACTTCGGGCGTCGTCGAGATCGAGCAGGACCGTTTCAATTCCCGCTGCATGCAAGGGCTCGGCATCGGCGACGCTGCGCAGGCCGGCAAAGACTCTCCAGCCGCGCTGCTGCATGCCGAGCGCGCAGGCCAACCCGATACCGGATGAGCAGCCTGAAATCAGCACAGTGGGTCGCTGATCCTGGGGTGATGGCATGGTGTCTTGACCTCGTTTGCCGATGAATGCCGTGGTGTCGCGTTGTTCACGCCGCGTTGCCAGAGTGGGCGCCGACGGTGCGGGCTTGCGCCGACCGATGCTCCGGATTCAGACTTTCGCACAGTCGCTGCCGTGACTGTTAGCGAGGGGGGGGCGATGCGGCCCTTGAGCCATCATGACATCCTGCGTCTGATCGCGCCGTTCACTGCGCGCGGGTACCGTCTGGATCAGGACGCCACCGATCGGTCTGCCCGGCGCATCGGCTTCCGGTCCTGTGTCGATGACAGTGGTTCCGAGCGACTGGTTCTGGTCGTTCCCGAGGCTGGTGTTTCGCAGCTGGTCAGGCGGGCTGGTTCCGCCGATGGCGAAGTGACCGGCGAGCTCTGCGTTGTTGATGCCAGTGACATCGACGCTGCGCTGACCGCCGTGCTCGACGCGCATGCGCCAGCCCTCTCTGTGCGCAGTCGCGACGGTGTCGCGATTGCGCTGCAGTACCGCTGCCGCAACGCTGATTCTCCCTGGGAGCTCGTTCGTGCGACGGCACGGGTTGCCGGCCGTCTTGTCTGGATCGATGCCACACGGGGTGACCCCGAGAAAGGCCGTATCGAGTATGCCATTGGCCCACGAGACGGTGGTGAGCTGCCATTGCCGAGCGACCTGGTCGCGGTGCTCGGTCGGGGCTGGGGGCCGATGCAGTGGCGGGAGTCGGCATGGCGCGGCCGGTTGCAGGTCACGCGGCGTGACGCATTACGCCGTGCTCGGGTGGAGCGTGCGGCAGAACGCTTGGTCAACCATGTTGGCCAGGTGTTTGCTGCGACTCCGGATGCGTTTCATGCACGCTACCGGCGCGCACGCTGGGGAGTGGTCTGGCGGCGGTTGTTGCCGACCGTCGTATTTGCCTTGTTGGTGCTCGGCCTGGTTGCGCCGATGGTGCTGGTGGCGGAGTTCGAGGCACCCGGCTGGTTCATTGCGCTCAGCCATCCGTTCATGCTGTTCGGCGTGATGTTGGCGATCTACCTGGATGTGCGTCTGTTCGATGTGCCACCGTTGCCGCGGCGATTGATCCTGGAGCACTGGTAGCGTGACGCGAGGGCAGGGCCGATGGCGATGAATATTCCGGCGGTGTCGGTGGCGGTGGCCAGGAAGGCACTGATCGCGCAGTATGCCGACCCGCGCCTGCGTGCGCGTGCCACCATGTTGTGGGGGACACGCGGCATCGGCAAGTCGTCGTTGGTTGCGCAGGTGGCCGCGCATCACGCGGTGCCGTTGGTCGATTTGCGACTGACGACGATCGAGCCGGTTGATCTGCGTGGAGCGCTGTTTGCCGACGAACGTCTTGGTCGCACGGTCTGGCTGCCGCCGGAGTTTCTGCCCGCCGCCGATCAGCCGGTGGGCATCCTGTTTCTGGACGAGCTGACGGCTGCTGACCAGCGTCTGCAGGTCTCTGCGTATTCGCTGATCCTTGACCGTCGCGTCGGCGAATACCGGCTGCCGGATGGCTGGATGGTGGTGGCGGCCGGGAATCCGCCGTTTCAGGGCGCGATCAGCCACGACATGGGGACAGCACTCGCCGACCGCTTGTTTCACTTCCACGTTCAGGGGTCGGTCGAAGCGTTCATCGACCATGCCATCGAGCAGCGATTGGCGCCCGAGGTGATGGCGTACCTGCGCGTCCGTCCTGATCGTCTCGATGACACCGCGAGCCAGCTTGCCAATGACCATTTGATCGGCGCGAGTCCGCGGGGCTGGGAAGACGTCTCGCGCGTCCTTCAGTCGGGTCTGGACGAGCGGAGTCGCCGGTTGTTTGTTCAGGCGAGAATCGGCGCTGCCAACGCCGCCGAGTTCTTTGGTGTGCTGGGCGAACTGCAGGCAGCCACCGATGTCGGCCGGCTGCTTGCCGCGCGGCCCGGCGCCGAAACGGCGGCGTTGTTTCCGGTCACGCTTGACGGCTTGTACGGCATGATCTACGGGCTGGTTGCCGCTGTCGAGGATGCCCCCGGTCTGTCGCGCGTGCTCGAGATCATCGAGCAATACCCCGACATGCGCGGTGTGACACCGCTGCCGGTCCGTGAGGCGCAGACGTTGACCATGGAGCTTATCCTGCAGCGTGCACTGTCTGCGGGTCTCGAGGCGACCGTTCTGGAAAGCCGCGCCTGGCAGCGTTATGACGCATCCCGACATGACGGTGACTGATCACCACCACGGCGTCATCGCTGCGGCCAGCCACCGCGGCAGCGCGGCCATTCAGGCGATGATCGAGTCTGCGCCCGCGACCGGCAGCCTCGCGTTGTGGGCGCAGCACCGTGATGTTGATGTGGCGGCGCTGTCTGCCTGGTTCGGAACTGGCGTCGCGCTGCCGGACGTGGCAACGGACGGTTTTTCGCTGTTCTACGCACCCGCGTTCGAGCAACGCTCCGAAGCCGAGCAGATCGGTCTGGTCGCGCATGCGACGCTGCATCTTGCCTTGCGCCACCCGCAGCGGCGGGCGCTGCTTGCAGCAACGCTCGGGCAGGTCGATCCGGTGCTGTTCAACCTGTGTGCCGACGCGTTGGTCAATACGATGCTCGGCCATATCGACTGGCTCACCTTGCCGGCCGGTTCGGTCTGCCTGGAAACCCTCCTGGCCGAGGTGATGGGGCAGCGATGCACGGCGGAGCAGGCGCTGATCGAGTGGGACGTCGAGCGGTTGTACAGGCAGATCGATGACCGGCAGACAGGCGCTGGTGCGTCCGGGCGAGAGCAGGGCAAGGTTGGACATGGTCGCGAGGCGAGTGGACGCCGATCGGGTGTCGGCAGCGCAACAGCCGATGCGGCGTTGACTGACGGGCCGCGAGCAGCGGCTGCGCGAAGGCTGGCTCAGGCGTCGGTGCCCGATCTGCTGTCGGCTGAACAGGTCGGTTGTGCCGCTGAAACCGATCGGCAGGCGGAACCGGACCTTGCCCGACAGTGGGGGGAGCGCTTGCAACGCGCGCATGCTGGCGACGGGCAGTTTTCGCTGCTGCGGTCGCTGGGCGCCGAGCTGGCCGATCGGCGGACTCCGTGGGAGGTGTTGCTGCGCAGTCAGATATCGCGCGGACTATCCCCGCAGCCTGCGTTGTCATGGTCGCGGCCATCGCGATCGTGGCTTGCCAACCGTGGCCGCACGCGCAGTGGCCATCGTCTGCCCTGGGAGCCTGGGATGACCAGCGCGCGTTCGGTGCCTCGGTTGGTGCTGGTGCTGGATGTGTCGGCATCGATCGACGCTGTGCTGCTTGGTCGCTTCAGCGCCGAGTTGCAGGCGATTACGCGCCGCTGCCAGGCCGAGTTCGTGCTGATTGCCGGAGATACCGATGTCCGCGAGGTGCAGCGTCTCGCGCCCGGTGGCCGGCGTCTGCTGCCGGCTGATCTGCCCGGCGGCGGTGGTACCGATTTCACGCCGCTATTGCTCGCAGCGCATGCCGAGCGTCCCGACCTCTGTCTGGTGCTCACTGATCTCGACGGACCCCTGCGATTCACGCCACCGTGGCCGCTGATCTGGGCGGTGCCACCTGGTTGGACCGGACGACAACCCGACTGCGGGCGGGTGATCGAGCTGGCTTGATCTTGAACAATCTCCGGAGTGAATGTACGTTGACAAAGAATCAGATTAACGGAGGAGTCAACGATGAAATCAATTGCAAGTGCCGGTTTGGCGTGTGCACTCGTAGCGACCACGTCATCGGCGGTGTTCTGGGCCGACAGCGCATCAGCCGATGGTGTGCAGCAATTGCGCTGGGCGACATCAGCGGTCGGGTCCGCCGGGCATCGCGCCAAGGTCAACCTGGCAACTGTCATCAATCGCGAAATGGATCGCTTTGATATAACCGTCATGCCGACGCCAGGCGGAATTGCGACGATTCGTGGTTATGCCATGAATGACTTCGACGGGCTGTACGGCGCCGATATTGCCTTCAACGAACTGGCGAATAACACTGGCCGCTTTGAGGGTTTTCGGGATCGCATGCAGCGCGAGCCGGTTCAGTCGTTCTGGGCGTTCACGATGGAGGTCGGGCTGGGCGTCGCTGCAGACGATGTGGCGGGCATGAGCGGTTGGGGGGATCTTTCCGGGGAACCCGTGTTTACCGGTCCGGCGCCGTGGGACGTGCGAGCACAACTCGAGCGTGCGATGAATACACTCGAGGTCGGTCATGTCTACCGCGAACTGGATCTGGGTCTCGCCGGTTCGTCTCTGGAGACCGGTACGATCCGCGCCTTCAACGCCTACACCGCTGGCGAGGCTGGTGTTGCGCCCTGGGTCAGCGAGGCGATGCTGGCCACGGATGTCGCCATGCTCAACCTGAGTGCTGACGAGCAGGCGCGCCTTGCTGACGCAGGAATCGGTGTCGTCGAACTGGATGCGAGCCTGTTTACCAACGCCCACCACCACGCTGATACGGTCACGCTGGTCCCGTTCTTCTACGGCTTTCATGTCGGTCCTGATGTGTCGGAGGAAGACAAGTACCAGATGTTGATCACCATCGAAGCGCATGCCGACGAACTGGCCGAAGTCGATTCCGTCTTTGCCCAGCTTGCCAACGGCGGGATGGCTGAACTGCAGCGGCGCGGTGTTGCCTCGGCGGTCAACGATGTCAGGGTGCATCCCGGTCTTGCGCGCTTCATGCGTGAGCGTGGTGTCTGGAATTCCGATTGGGACGATCGGGTCCTGTAATGTCAGCAGCGCCACGTCGGGCGACAGCCAATGCAGGCTGACAGTGACAGCGCCGGGGAGGTCAAGTCAGCCCTGCCCCGGCGCCTTGCCGACTGGTTGTTCCGGCTGCTGGCGTTGTATTTTTTCGTCTATCTTTCTCACTACTACATCACTGGTGCCGCTGGGCCGACGCGACTTGCTGTCGCGATGGTTCCGGTGACTGTTGTGCTGGTGTTTCTGAACGACGCTCGGCGCGGCGAACTCTATCCGGCGCTTGGCGACTGGATGGGGTTTCTGCTGGCGGTCATCTATGCCGCCATTGGCCTGTCGGCTGCGTGGTATCTCCTTGATCAATTTGATGCCATCCGCATTCTTCGCCTGTATTTCTGGGATCCCGCCGACTATCTTGCCGGTGGGGCGGTGGCCGCGCTGGTGCTCGAATATACCCGTCGCAAGTATTTTGCACTGTTTGTTGTCACGGTGGCGCTGCTGGTCTATACGGTGTACGGAAATCTGGTGCCCGGTCTGTTCAATCATCCCGGTATCAGTGGTAGCCGGGTTGTCAGTGCAATCAGTCTCGAGATGAGCACAGGGGTGTTCGAGAGGCTCTCACAGCTTGGCCTGACGTTGATCGGCTCGTTCATTCTCGTGCTGGCTGTGCTACGCGCGTTCAACTGCATTGATTCGATTCTCAAGGGCAGTGCGCGCCTCACCGCGCGGTCGCCCGCCATGGTGCCGCAGACCGCGGTGATCGGCTCGTTTGCAGTCGCTGCAGTCAGCGGCAGCGGAGCGGCCAACGCTGCAACGACCGGCACGGCGACGATACCTGCTCTCATCAAAGCCGGCTTTCCTCGGGTCAAGGCGGCCGCCGTTGAAACCGCCGCGTCTCTCGGTGGTCAGCTGATGCCGCCGTTGATGGGCATTGCCGCGTTCATGATGGCGGAAATCCTCGGGGTCCGGTATTTCGACGTCGTTGCGCGTGGTTTTGGTCCGGCGTTGATCTACTTTCTGGGTGTCTGTCTGGCGGTGTATCTGCTGTCGGTACGCTATCAGCATCGGACTGTTGTTCCCGTGGTCGAGCGGATGGGCATGCTCGACTGGGTCAACATTGCAGCGTATGCCCTGGCGGTCGTCGGCTTGATCGTCCTGATGGGCGTGCAACGCGTTCCCGCAATGACCGCCGCGCAGATGGTCTTTACCTGGCTCGCTGCCGGGTTGATGCTGCTGTTCGTCGCGCAACGTCTCCGTGAGCGCCGCTGGTCGCCGTCCGAGCTGCTGCGTCCCTTGCGCGATCTGGTCGATACGTTCGCCTTGACAACGGCTGAACTCACCGTGCTGCTGGCAACGCTGGGCATTCTCACTGCTGCGTTCACGGTGACTGGCGTGCCGACCAAGGTTGGTGTGCTGTTGATGGAAGCTGCATCGGTGCACGTCGCGCTGATGGTGCTGGTTGCGTTTCTGTTCGGCTATCTTGTCGGCATGGGGCTGCCGGTTGCACCAACGTATATCGTCGTCGTGATTGTGGTTGGTCCCTTCATGGTGCGTGCTGGGTTCGATCCCTGGGTCGTGCACTTCTTTGCCTTTTTCGTTGCAGTATTCGGTGAGCTCTCACCGCCGACGTCGGTGACTGCCGCGGTCACGTCTCGTATCGCAGAGGCGCCGTTTGTCAGGACCATGTTTGATGCATTGGGACTGTGTTTGCCGTTGTTGATCATGATGTTTGCCGTGTTTACCCGTCCTGAACTGGTTGTATCGCCGGGTTGGGAGCAAGTGATCGGCGTGTTGCTGGTCGGGACGGGAACCGTCGGCTGCATTCTGGCATTGCAGGTGCGTCTGCACTCCCGGCAATGGCAGTCTGTCGGGCTTCGGTTGTTGCTGGCTCTGGCGTCGGGCGTGGTGCTTTTCCATCCCGACCAAACGCTGGCCCTGCTCGGTGTTCCAATGATTATCGCTGGATTGGGCGTTGTGCTGCTCCGCGCCTATCGCCTTCGGCAAGCGCGGCTTGCAGACCAGACGCCTGTCCTGCTTGATTGATCGCGAACCCTGCCTCAGGATATGCACGGTGTTTCAGGTGAGTTGTCGTCTGCCCGCGTTCAGGGGGCGTTGAAGGAGAAAAAACATGCGGTCTGGTCTTGTTGGTGTTTGCCTGTTGTCGCTTGCCGGCCTGTCGATGGTCTCGGGCGCTGCGAGTGGATCGATGTCGGAGCAGGATGTGCATGACGCACAGCATGGCTGGTGTCAGGCGCTGGTTGAAATCAGTACCCGCCACCGCAACGAGGGGATAGACGCGGCTCGGGAGTTTGCCGAATTCGTCATTGATAACGGATACGCGTATCAGTTGGGTCCGGTGCTGTTCAAGCCCACGCTGACGGTTGTTCCGCAAACGTTTCGGACGACCCGTGACGGCGCGTTGTCCTACTTTGTCGGGGGGGATCCAGACTACCCCGAGGATACCGGTTTTGCATTGAAGGACTGGGTTGCCTGCGAGCCTGATACTGCCGCTGTGTGGATCGCAGGTGATGTGGCAATGACGGTCGGCAAGGTCCACTTCCGGAATGCCGATGATGAGCGTGTCTCGGTGGACAAGACCTGGGGATTCATCAAGGATGACGATGGCGTGATCCGCATCATGGCGCACCATTCGTCGCTCGAGTATTCGGGGGGAGACTGATCGCCGTCAGACGATCCGGTCGCGTCTGATGCAAGCGCCAGGGAAAGACCGTTGAAGGCCTCCTGGCTGCAGCGGTCAACCCTCAGATTGAATGCTGATTCAGAGTCAGGATGCCATTGATGTGAGTCGGTCATCCTGACTGACAGGAATTCTGCACCCAAGAACCAAGCACCAGTGACGCAGCTCGTCCAGGTCCAGCGGTTTGCGCAGCAGCGGTGGGTTCTGGTGAATCTGTGCGATCTGTGACCGTGGTTGGTCGCTACCGCTCATCAGGATCAACGCCGTCGTCAGGTGCGCTTTCCCCATGTGCATGGCCAGGCCGATGCCGTCGAGCACCGGCATGTCAACATCGCTCAGCACCAGATCAAACCGATCACCAGCCTCGAGTCGTTCAAGCGCTTCACCGCCATGCTCGGCAACCTGTACGCTGTATCCGGCGCGTTCGAGCATCCTGGCGACGGCTCGACGGAGTCTCGCATCGTCGTCAACCAGCAGCAGGTTGACAACATCAACATTACACGGGGGGGCTTTGGCTCGATACGCTTCGCGGCCAATGCCTGATGCGTTGAGAATACTGGCCATTGCATGTCCTTGATGCAAACCGATGATCATGGGGTTCGATTGTATGGATCAATCGATTGTCGACGAGTGATCAATTTGTTAGATGCATATTGATCATATGTAGCATGATTCGCGGTTGTTGACCGGATGTCAATTCCTTGAGCCAGAAAAATCCTGTTTCTGCTGTAATTATACAAAAATTTACACACCACGCTCTGGTGCAGCATGTGGTCGCATGCAGTGCATGGTGGTGTAGGTCGGTAGGGAAGAGCTGCCCCGGCGCTGAAAGGGGCAGCAGTCAAATGGTCACTGCCTGGCTCAACGCGCTGATTGGTGGCGCTCGTAGACCGGCAGGCGACGGCAGACGTCGATGACTTTGCCACGGACGGTTTCGATCACCGATGCATCGTTGATGTTGTCAAGCACGTCGCAGATCCAGTGGCCCAGCGCGCTCGATTCGGCCTCCTTGAAACCGCGCGTCGTGATTGCGGGTGTCCCGATGCGCAGCCCGGACGTGACAAACGGCGATTGCGGGTCGTTGGGAACGGTGTTCTTGTTGACCGTGATGTGGGCGCGCCCGAGCGCGGCATCCGCTTCCTTGCCGGTCAGCCCCTGCCGAACAAGGCTCATCAGGAACAGGTGGTTGTCGGTACCGCCCGAGACGATGTCATAGCCACGCGCCATGACCGAGTCTGCCATCGCCTGTGCGTTGGCAACGACCTGACGTTGGTAGTCGCGAAAATCGGGCTCAAGCGCTTCCTTGAAAGCGACCGCCTTGCCGGCGATCACGTGCATCAGCGGGCCACCCTGAATGCCGGGGAAGATCATCGAGTTCAGCTTTTTCGCAAGATCGCCGTTTTCGCGGGCGAGAATCAACCCGCCGCGCGGACCGCGCAGCCCCTTGTGTGTGGTCGTGGTGCAGACATCGGCATGCGGGACCGGGTTCGGATACATGCCGCCGGCAACCAGTCCAGAGACATGCGCCATGTCGACCAGCAACAGTGCGCCGACCTCATCGGCAATCTGTCGAAAGCGTGCCCAGTCGACAATGCGCGAGTAGGCGGAGAAACCGGCGATGATCAGTCTGGGGCGATGCGTGTGTGCCAGTTCGTGAACCTGCGCATAGTCGATTTCACCGGTGTCGGTGTTCAGCCCGTACTGCACGGCGTTGTAGAGCTTGCCGGAGAAATTCGGCTTGGCGCCATGCGTGAGATGGCCACCATGATCAAGGCTCATGCCGAGGATGGTGTCACCGGCGTTCAAGGTTGCCATGTAGACAGCTGCGTTCGCCTGTGAGCCGGAATGTGGCTGGACATTGGCGTATTCGGCGCCGAACAGGGTGCAGGCACGCTCGATGGCCAGCCGTTCGGCCACGTCGACGTGTTCGCAACCGCCGTAATAGCGTTTCCCCGGGTAGCCTTCCGCATACTTGTTGGTGAGGACGCTGCCCTGGGCTTCGAGAACGCGCGGGCTGGTGTAGTTTTCAGAGGCGATCAATTCGATGTGATCTTCCTGACGGCGGATCTCGTCGGTGATTGCCGACCACAGTTCGGGGTCGTAACCCGCGATGGTCTGATCATTGCCGAACATGGTGTGGTGAACCTCCTGGGCAAGCGTTCGCTCCACCAGAGCGCGGAGCAGGGATATCTGGCTGATCGACAGGATACTGGACAGCATCCCGGGGTGCACGTTCCACAGCCCGAGCGGTCACGAAGCCATTGTTCCCGCTGCTGTTGCAGAAAGTGCCAGTACATCACTCGAAATATGTTTCCTGCTTCATATTCAGATTCTCGGTGCAGGCTGGTAGGGTGTTGTTACAAATATAAAAACCAATGAATAAACACCGCTGGTGCCGGCCTGGCAGCATCCCGGTCATCGCTGTCGCCAATCGCTCGGAGGGGAGAGTCGTCATGAAGTTGTTGAACGCCATGATGGCGGTGCAGGCCGAACAGGGTGCGGTCACGGATGACAGTCTGAAACGCCTCTCGCGCGAAGCCGGCGTTCCCTTGTACCGGCTCGAGGGCCTGAGAAGCTTTTATCCGGTCTTTCGAGAACGCGCCGACAGCAGGCGTCAGCTGCATGTCTGTCGAGACGTGGTCTGCGCGATGGCTGCCGGTGGTGATCCCTGCCAGCGCGTCACCGATGCGCTTGGCGATCGCGACGATGTTGCTGTTCACCCGGTGTCGTGTCTGGGGTTGTGTGATCGGGCTCCTGCTGCCTTGCTCGATGACGTGCCTGTTGCTGCCGACGCCGAGCCGCTGCGTTCGGCGCTCGCCGCCGAGCAAACACCTCCACTCCCGGTGATGTCGAGCCGTCCGGATCGTGCTTGCTGGTCGTCAGGTGCTGTGGTTGTTGCCGGATCGCCGTTGCCCACTGACCCCTACGCACTGACGCCGGGTCGCGACGCCTACGCTGTTGCACGGGCGCAGCTTTCGGCTGCGGATCCAGAGGCGCTGATTGCCGCTTTGACCGATTCCGGATTGCGCGGCCTGGGTGGCGCTGCCTTCCCGACCGGCCTGAAGTGGGCATTCACGCGCAAGGCGGATGGCGAGCCAAAAACGGTCGTCTGCAATGCCGATGAGAGCGAGCCCGGAACATTCAAGGATCGCGCGATTCTCGAGTGTGCACCGCATCTGGTGATCGAAGGAATGCTGCTCGGCGCCTGGGTCATTGGCGCGTCACGCGGCATCATCTACCTGCGACATGAGTACGCTGCGGCTGCCCGGGCGTTGCAACAGGCCATCGATGCGGCCTATGCCGACGGCTCTCTCGGCGCGAATGTCCTGGGCGCCGGGTTCCGCTTTGATCTGGAACTGTTCCTGTCGCCGGGCGGCTACATCCTTGGTGAAGAGACCGCTCTGCTCGAGGCGCTGGAAGACAAGCGTGGCGAGCCACGGAACAAACCGCCTTTCCCGACCACTGCCGGCTTGTTCGGGAAACCCACGCTGATCAACAACGTCGAGACATTTGCTGCGGTGCCGGTGATTGCTGATCGTGGTGCTGACTGGTGGTGCGCGCAAGGCAGGGACGGTTTCAGCGGGCTCAAGTATGTCAGCGTTTCGGGGGATGTGCAGCGTCCCGGTGTCTACTGTGTGCCGTGGGGCAGTCCGGTCAGTGATGTGCTCGAGCTGTGCGGTGGCATGCGCGATGACGTGGAGCTGCTGGCGTTTTCTCCAGGCGGTGCATCGACCCCGTTTCTCGGGCCGTCATGTCTCGAGACGCCACTCGACTTCGATGCGATGCAGCAGGCCGGCAGTGCGCTGGGTACCGGTGCGATGGTGTTTGTCGGCAATCATCGGCATCTGCTCGACATCGTGCTGGCGCAGGTGCGTTTCTTTCGCAATGAATCGTGTGGCAAATGCGTTCCTTGTCGGCTCGGCAGTCAGAAGGCAGTCGACATGGTCGAGCGGGTGATGGCGGGGGATCTGGTGGGAGCGGACGACTGGGTCAGCCTCGACGCTCTGCATCAGACGCTTGCCCGCACATCGATCTGCGGGCTGGGACAGGTGGCGTTGATGCCACTGGTCAGGGCGCTGCGCGATTTCCCGGAGGAGCCGTCGCTGCAGCAGTTGGCTGCTGCCGTACCGGCCTGGAGGGCTTGTCCATGAGCACGCGTCCGATGGTGCAGTTGACGATTGACGGGCAGCGCGCCGAGGTTGTCGAGGGAACCACAATCCATGAGGCTGCGCGCTCGCTCGGGGTTTCGATCCCGGTGCTTTGCCATGACCCGCGGTTGGAGCCGGTCGGGGTGTGTCGTCTGTGTGTGGTCGATATCGGTCAGCGGACGCTGGCAGCCGCGTGTCTGCGTGCCTGTGAGCAGGATATGGTCGTGGTTACCGACAACGAGGAGGTGCGTGGTCATCGGGCCATGCTGACTCGGTTGCTGCTGTCCGAACAGCCCGAACACAGCGCCAGGGAGGCGACCTCGGGTGATGATGCTTTGCTGGCGCTTGCCCGTGATCAGGGGATTGCCGAGGTCGGTCTGCCGGATGGCGCGGTCGGCGAACCGCGTGGCAAGGATCTGTCATCGCCGGTGATTGCCGTCGACCACCAGGCCTGCATTTTGTGTGATCGGTGCATCAGGGGGTGTGACGAGATACAGCATAACGATGTGATCACCCGGACCGGCAAGGGCTATCAGACCCGCATCGCTTTCGATCTCGATGTTGCCATGGGCGAGAGCAGCTGTGTGTCCTGCGGTGAGTGTGTGGCGGTCTGTCCGACTGGCGCGCTGACACACCGGGTTCTGTCCACCCTGTCGCCGGAGGCGGAGACGCCCCGTTCAGGAGGTCGATGATGAAGCAGACACCGACGCTGACAGCTGCGCCGCGTTCCACGCCGCGTGTCGACGAAACGCCGACACTGTGCCCGTATTGCGGGGTGGGTTGTGCGCTGAGCTACGTGACTACCGCCGATGGCGCGATTCTTTACGGCAAGGGTCGCGACGGCAGCGCCAACGCCGGGCGTTTGTGCGTGAAGGGCCGTTATGGTGCGGACTATGCCAACCATGCCCAGCGGTTGACAGTGCCGTTGATCCGGCGCGACAGCAGCTATCCGAAAGGGCCGCTCAGCCACTTTTCGAAGCCGTCGAGCAGCGGGCCGCGACGCGCTGGCGGCATTGTCGATGAGAGCGAAATCCTGCCGCATTTCAGAGAAGCGTCCTGGGACGAGGCGCTTGATCTGGTGGCAAGGCGGCTGCTGGCGATTCGCGAGCGTCACGGAGCGGATGCGCTGGCCGGTTTCGGGTCGGCCAAGGGGTCGTGCGAGGAAGCCTATCTGTTTCAGAAGCTGGTGCGCGCCGCATTCGGAACCAACAACGTCGACCACTGCACCCGCCTCTGTCATGCCTCGTCGGTGTATGCGCTGATCGAGGGTCTCGGGTCGGGGGCGGTCACCAACGTGGTCAGGGACATCGAACACGCCGATGTCGCCGTGCTCTCTGGATGCAATCCGACCGCCAATCACCCGGTCGCCGCCAGTTTCATGAAACAGGCGGCGGCGCATGGAACGCAGTTGCTGGTCGTCAACGTGCGCCGGCCGCCGATTGCCGATTACGCTGCGCGCTATGTGCAGATCCGCTCGGGTTCGGATGTGGCGTTCTACAACGCTGTGCTGCACGTTCTGATCGAGGAGGATCTGGTCGATCACCGGTTCATCGCCGAGCGGACCGAGGGGTTTGCCGAGCTTCGCGATGTTGTCCGGGGCTACGCGCCGGGAGCCGTCAGCGAAACCACCGGTGTCAGTGCCGAGGAGATCGTGCAGTTTGCGCGCACACTCGGTGGTGCGCGCTCAGCCATGTTCTTCTGGGGAATGGGCGTCAGTCAGCATGTGTTCGGTACCGACAATGCCCGCTGTCTGATCGCGCTGGCGATGGTCACCGGCAACGTCGGTCGGCAGGGGACGGGGCTGCATCCGTTGCGTGGACAGAACAATGTCCAGGGTGCGTCCGATGCCGGACTGATCCCCATGTACTACCCCGGTTATCAGTCGGTCGCCGACCCGGAGGTCCGCAAACGTTTCGAGGCGCACTGGGGCGTGCCGCTGTCTCCCCAGCCCGGGCTGACAACGGTGGAAATCACCCACGGTGCGCTCGATGGTCGCATTCGCGGCTTGTATTGCATGGGTGAGAATCCGTTCATGTCTGACCCAGACATGAATACGGTGCGTGAGGCCTTGTCGAATCTCGACTTTCTGGTCGTGCAGGACATCTTTCTCACCGAAACAGCAGAATTTGCCGATGTCGTGCTGCCGGCAAGTGCCTTTCTGGAGAAGACTGGCGCGTATACCAATACCGATCGCCGGGTGCAGCTTGGTCGGCCGGTGCGTGCCCTGCCGGGGAAAGCGCGCCAGGACTGGCGTATCATCTGCGAGCTGGCAACGCGCATGGGCTACCGCATGGATTACCCGTCAGTCAGCGCCGTCTTCGATGAGCTGGTCGCGGTGACGCCGCTCTACGGCAATTTGTCGCACGAGCGGCTTGGCGATAGGGGGCGTTGGTACCCCTGCCCGGATCCTGACTCCGAGGGCGAGAAGGTCCTGTTCGGGGAGACGTTCCCGAGAGGGCGCGCGCGACTGGTTGCTTGTGAGGCATCGGTCGCCCCCGAGCTGGTCGATGCGACGTGGCCTTTCATCCTCAATACCGGCCGCCAGCTCGAGCACTGGCATACCGGCGTCATGACGCGTCGGTCGATTGCACTCGACCGGATCGCTCCCGAGGCGCTGGTTGATATCCATCCCGACGATGCAGCATCGATGGGGATTGCCGATGAAGACTGGGTTCAGGTCCGGTCCAGGCGCGGCAGCATTCAGTTGCGAGCTCGCCTGACAGCCAGTGTGGCGCGTGGCAGTCTGTTCATTCCCATGCACTTTCGCGAGGCGGCTGCGAATCTGCTCACCGACCCGAGCCTCGATCCATTCGCGAAGATTCCGGAATACAAGATCTGCGCGGTGCGCATCGATCCCGTTCTGACCGGCGATCCGGTTTCCTGACCGCGCGCTGCTCGGGCCACTGCTCCTGGTGCAACACCGGTGGGCAGTGACCGGACCAGGTGGAGGCATCCTGGTCCGAGCTGCGTTGCGTTCTCCTAGAACAGCCCCTGGATGTTGCCCTTGTCGTCGACGTCGATATTGACCGCTGACGGCACGCGGGGCAGCCCGGGCATGGTCATGATGTCGCCGCAGACCACGACCAGAAACTCGGCGCCTGCCGACAGTCGAACTTCGCGGATATTGACCATATGCCCCGACGGAGCGCCGATCAGTGACGGGTCGGTCGAGAACGAGTATTGCGTCTTGGCGATGCAGACCGGGTAATGGCCGTAGCCGTCATCTTGCAGCTGCTTGATCTGTTTGCGGATCTTGCTGTCTGCGCTGATGTCGGCAGCACCATAGATTTTCGTCGCGATCGCCTTGATCTTCTCCCAGATCGGCATGTCGTCGGTATAGACGAACTGCATGCCGTCGTGCGGCGTTTCAGCCAGTTCGACGACGGCACGGGCGAGCTCCTCTGCGCCGGCGCCGCCCTCGGCCCAGTGGCGCGCGATCACGACGCGGGTATCCTGATCGCGCAGTGTCTTGCCGACAAGGTCCAGCTCGCGCTGCGTGTCGAAACTGAAATGGTTGAGCGCAACAACGCAGGGCAGTCCGTAGTGGTGGCGGATGTTGTGAACATGCCGCTGCAGATTGCTCATTCCGCGCGCCAGTGCGTCGAGATTTTCTTCCTTGAGATCGGCGACAGCGACGCCGCCGTGGAATTTCAATGCCCGGATCGTCGCAACCAGCACCACCGCATCGGGTTGCAGGCCGGTCTTGCGGCATTTGATGTCGAGAAACTTTTCGGCGCCGAGGTCAGCACCGAAGCCTGCTTCGGTCACGACATACTCTGCCATCTTGAGCGCGGTCTGCGTCGCGATGACCGAGTTGCATCCATGTGCGATGTTGGCAAACGGGCCGCCATGCACCAGTGCCGGGTTGTTTTCCAGCGTCTGTACCAGGTTGGGTTTCAGCGCATCGCGCAGCAGCACCGTCATTGCGCCGTGCGCGTCGAGCTGTGACGCTGTCACCGGTTTGCGGTCGCGCGTGTAGCCGATCACGATATTGCCGAGTCGGGTGCGGAGATCCTGAATCGACGTGGAGAGACAAAAGATTGCCATCACCTCCGAGGCAACCACAATGTCGAAACCGTCCTCGCGGGGGTAGCCGTTGCCGACGCCGCCAAGCGAGCAGACGAGGCTGCGCAGCGCGCGGTCGTTCATGTCGACCACGCGTTTCCAGCGAATGCGCCTGACGTCGATGCCGAGCGCGTTGCCATGGTGGATGTGATTGTCGATCAGTGCGGCAAGAAGATTGTTGGCAAGCGCGATGGCGTTGAAGTCACCGGTGAAGTGGAGGTTGATGTCTTCCATCGGCACCACTTGCGCATGGCCGCCGCCAGCAGCACCGCCTTTCATGCCGAACACCGGGCCGAGTGACGGCTCGCGTAGGCAGATCAGTGTGTTCTTGCCGATCCGGTTCAGTGCGTCACCGAGGCCGACGGTTGTGGTGGTCTTGCCTTCGCCGGCCGGGGTCGGGCTGATCGCGGTGGTGAGAATCAGTTTGCCGTTCGGGCGGTCGCGCAGCGAGTCGATGAAATCGAGCGAGAGTTTGGCCTTGTAATGCCCGTAAGGTTCGATGTGCGCATCGTCGACGCCCACCCTGGCGGCGATGTCCTGGATCCGACGCAGTGTGCTGCGTTGCGCGATTTCGATATCCGATAGCATGAGATGTTTCCTGTGCTGATCAAGTGTGGACAAGTTTCAGGGTGAGCGCTGGAAGGATTTCCGAGCGAGTTAGCCTGTCGGGTTGGGTCGATTCTGATTAATGCGTGGTTTTCTGCCATGCTTCATATAAGAAATGCATTTCCAGTTTCAGTCATGTTGCGACAGCCAGCAGCGCACGCTGATGGCGTACCATCAGCGTGTTTCTAAAGGTCATGGCGGTCGATTAACGCGTCTCTTTCTGGACGTCTCCGGGATTATGTCATCGCAGTCCCTGCGCGTGCAATGCTCCTGTATTCGAACATGTTGCGGTCTGTTTGGGGCGCTGTCCTGCACGATCGCTGTCAAGACGTACAGCAAACTGCCGACTGGTGTTTTGTGCTACGCTCCTGCTCCATATCATCCTGCTGCCTGATTTCCTCCCTTTGATTGGTGTCTTTCAATATGGAACAAACGCTGGTATTGACTCCGCAAATGATGGTCGTGCTGGGCCTGCTGTTACTGACTGTCACGCTGTTTGTCACCGAAGTCGTCCGTATCGACGTTGCGGCGGTTGGCGTCATGGTGCTGCTTGGCTTGTTGACGCTGATTCCGGGACTTGACGGCATCAGTGATCCGATGCGGCTGTTCGACGGGTTTGCCAGTAATGCCGTGATTTCGATCATCGCCGTCATGATCATCGGTGCGGGCCTCGATCGTACCGGGCTCTTGAGCCGGCTTGCCGGGTTGATTTTGCGTATTGGTGGCTCGACCGAACGGCGGGTGGTTCCACTGGTGTCGGGCAGCGTCGGGGTGATCTCTAGTTTCATGCAGAATGTCGGAGCCGCAGCGCTGTTCATTCCGGTCCTCTCGCGGATTTCCGCGCAGTCGCGTTTGCCAATGTCGAGGCTGCTGATGCCGATGGGGTTTTGCGCCATCCTTGGTGGTACGCTGACGATGGTCGGCTCCAGCCCATTGATTCTTCTCAATGATTTGCTGCCTGCCGACATGCAGCGGTTCGAGCTGTTTGACGTGACTCCGATCGGGCTGGCGCTGTTGTCGACCGGCATTCTGTATTTCATCGTGTTCGGGCGTTTTGTCCTGCCCGATGTCAAGGGCGAAACCGACGGTGAAAGTACGCTCGGTTATCTGCGGCGGGTTTATGGGTTCGATTACGAGGTGCGTGAAATCCGCGTGCAGCAGCAGTCTTCCTGGGTGGGCAAGACGCTGATCGAACTCGAGCGCCAACAAGGAGTGGTCATCGTCGCAACGTTCATGGACAGTGAACTGCGTGTCGGCCCCTGGGGGCAGATGCAGGTTGCCGCCGGAGCCAGGCTCGCCGTCCTCGGCAAGCCCGCGTTTCTGGAAGCGTTGCAGGGCGAGCCCGCGCTGGTTGTCGAGCACCAGCTGGATGTCTTTGCTGATGCACTGGCTGATGCCAAGGCGGGAATTGCCGAGGTGGTGATTCCACCACGCTCCGCGCTGCTCGGCAGGACGCTGACCGATGTTGCCATGCGCAAGACGTATGGCCTGTCGGTGCTCGCCATGCACCGTGGCGGCCATACCGAACGCGAGGCGTTACGCGAGCAGCGGTTGCGCGCTGGTGATGTCCTTGTCTGTCATTGTCGCTGGGACGCCCTGTTGCGTCTGGAGCGTGATCGTGACTTTGTCGTCATGACCAGCGACTATCCGCGCGACACGCTGCGCCAGCACAAGGTGGGTCCTGCGCTCTTCTTCTTTGCGCTGGCGATCGGGCTGATCCTGTTTACCGATCTGCGCCTGTCGGTTGCGTTGCTGACTGGCGCGTTGGGCATGGTTCTCACCGGCGTACTCAGCATGGATGAGGCGTACGAGGCGGTCAGCTGGAAGACGGTCTTTCTGCTGGCGAGCCTGATTCCATTGGGAGCGGCAGTCAACGATACCGGGACGGCAGCCTGGATCGCGCAGTCCGCGCTGATGGCGATCGGCACGGTCGAACCGTGGGTCCTGCAGGCAGTGATTGCGATCCTTGCCACCGTGTTCACGCTGATCATGTCCAACGTCGGAGCGACGGTGCTGCTGGTGCCGCTGGCGATCAGCGTCGCGCACACGGCGCAATCGATGGGCATCGATGCGGACCCGAGGATTTTCGCACTGACCGCGGCAATTGCCACGTCGAATTCGTTTCTGATCCCGACACATCAGGTCAACGCGTTGATCATGGGGCCCGGAGGGTATCGCGTGAAGGACTTCATGCGTGCCGGTGGAATCATGACCGTGCTGTTTCTGATCGTATCGCTGGTGATGCTGAACCTGGTGTTTTGAGTCGGCACGGCACGGCCGTGCACCGGGCTGATACACTGCTGATACGATCATCGGCACGGAGGGTCTGTTATGTATACATTGTCGGTTCGCGACCACATCATGATTGCGCACAGTTTTCATAGCCCGGTTTTCGGCCCTGCCCAGGCGCTGCATGGCGCCACCTATGTCGTTGATGTCGCTTTGATGCGCGCACATCTTGATGACGATGATCTGGTTGTCGATATCGGCCTGGCGAGCACGGCGCTGAAACAGGTGCTGGCGCCGCTGAACTACAGCAATCTTGATGATCATCAAGAGTTTGCAGGGCATAACACCACGACCGAGTTCATGGCGCGGGTGATCTTCGATCGGATGGCCGAGGCGGTTCGTGAGGGGCGGCTCGGCGAGGCGGCGCGCGGTCTCGAGGCGATGCGCGTGACCTTGTCCGAGTCGCATCTGGCCTGGGCCAGTTATGAAGGCCGTCTAGGTGGCGAGTGAGTCTGCGCTGCCGGACAGACACCCTTGGTACTGGCTGGTCCCCGGAGCGCCTGATCAATGGACCGGCGGGCACCTCTACAACACCCGCATCATCGCGCAACTGCGTGCTGTGCAACAGCCGATCACCATCGTTTCGCTGCCGGGGTTGTTTCCGGATGTCGATGCGCTGACGCTGTCGCAGGCCCGGCAGCGGGTCGCGGCCTTGCCCGACGCTGCCGTCGTCATCATCGACAGTTTGGCATATGGCCCCCTGCCCGAGTTGTGGGCGGCCGAGCGCCGCCGCCTGCGACTGATTGCCCTGTGTCACCTGCCGCTCGCTGCAGAATCCGGCTTGCCGTCGCTGCTTGCCGAGCAGTTCGACGCGCGGGAGCGGTGGAGCCTTGAGTCGGCCATGGGCGTGATCGTCACCAGTCAGCATTGTGCCGGGCTGTTGCGTCATGCCGGTGTTCCGTCCGCGCGCCTCGCGGTGGTCGAGCCCGGTGTCGAGCCGCCAGTCTCGCGCGTTGTCGACGCTGTTGACCAGCGGTCGTTGGAGGCGCCGCTGCAACTCTTGTGCGTCGCCAATGTGACGCCGCGCAAGGGGCATGATGTGTTGATCGATGCGCTCGGTTTGTTGCGCGATCAAGGCTGGCGTTGCGCGCTGGTCGGCAGTCTCGAGAGCAATCCGCCATTTGTCGCCGAGCTGCGTGAACGCGCGTCGGCGCTGGGTATCGCATCTCGGCTTGACTGGGTTGGCGCAGTCCCGCCCGAGGAGATGAATCGCTGGTACGCCCGCAGTGATCTGATGGTCATCGCGTCGCGGTTCGAGACGTACGGCATGGTCGTCACCGAGGCCGTTGCCGCTGGTCTGCCGGTTCTGTGCAGCGACGCAGGCGCACTGCCCGATACCTTGCCGGCCGGCTCCGGGCTGTTGTTCGAAGCGACCAGTGCGCGTGCGCTGGCTGATCGGCTTGGTGGGTTGCTTGCAGATCGCGCAAGACTCGCCGACCTGCGTGACGGCGCCTGCCGAGCGGCGCAATCGCTGCCCGACTGGGCGCATGCCGCCCGGGAGATGCAACAGGCGGTGACAGCACTGGCAGCCGAGACGGTATCGCGTGAGCGTCGCGATCATTTCACGCTCGACTGGTTGCGGCTGCGCGAGCCTCTCGATCATGCTGCGCGTGCCATGTCGCTGACGCTGGATCTTGCGTCCTGGGCGCAGCAGACACGAGCGTCATCGGCCCCGCAGTCTGCACTCGAGATTGTCGATCTGGGCAGTGGTGCAGGGTCGAACCTTCGCTACCTGGCGCCTCGTCTTCCGGTCGCGCAGCGCTGGTTGCTGGTCGATCATGACCCGCAACTTCTCGCCGCGGCGGTCGCGCCGTCCGCTGCGGTTGTCGGCGCCGATGAGGCGCCTGTTTCGGTCGCGACGCGTCAGTGTGATCTGCGCAGCCTGCCCGATTTGGGTGCGGCATGTGCGCCGCAACTGATCACGGCGTCTGCCCTCATCGATCTGGTGTCTGAAGACTGGCTCCGGGCGCTGGTTAACTGGGTCGTCGCGCGCCGCGCCGCTCTGTTGGTTGTCCTGTCGGTCGATGGCTGGGCCATGTTGCCGGACCAGCATCCCGACGATGCCGCGGTGCGTACCGCATTCAACGCCCACCAGCGGGGGCATGGCCCGTTCGGCCGCGGCCTGGGGCCGGATGCTGTCTCTGTCCTGCAGCAGTTGCTGAGCGGGCATGACTACACTGTTCGCACTGCGACCAGTGCCTGGCGCGTTGATGCGCGACACGCCGAGTTGCAGCGGGCGTTGATTCAAGGCTGGGAGCGCGCTGCGAGCGAGCAGGAGCCTGAACAGCGCTTGCGTTTCCAGGCCTGGCGAGACTGGCACCTGCAAAACGTCGGGCGATCTGACCACGCCATGGGTGTCGGGCACCTCGATCTGCTCGCCTTGCCCGGTCAGCAGAGCGCCAAGGGCGGATGATCAGGGGGTACATCGCTGCCCGCATCATGTTAAAGTGACAGACTGGTGTGCTTTCACACTTCAGACTTCCGCGGAGCGGCCGCCTGGTCATGCTAGGGACTCTTTTCGTCATTTCCGCGCCCTCGGGCGCCGGCAAGACCAGCCTGGTATCTGCGCTGGTCGAAACAACACCTGGTGTCGAGTTGTCTGTGTCTCACACGACCAGGCCGCAACGCTCGGGCGAGATTGACGGCGTCCATTATCACTTCACGACTGCCGGCCAGTTCTCCGCCATGGTCGATGACGCGCTTTTCCTCGAACATGCCCGCGTCTTTGACAATCAGTACGGGACGGCGCGAGCGCCGGTCGAGGATCGGCTGCACATGGGCAACGATCTGGTGCTTGAAATCGACTGGCAGGGCGCGCGTCAGGTACGCAGAGCCATGCCGGAAGTGGTGTCGATTTTTATTCTGCCGCCATCGCGCGAGGAGCTGGAGCGACGGTTGCGCTCACGCGGCCAGGACGCTGATGCGGTCATCGCCAGGCGCATGCGCGCGGCTGTCGACGAGATGTCGCATCATGATGAGTATGACTATCTTGTTGTCAATGAGGTCTTCGAGGACGCAGTTGCCGAGCTGCGGGCGATCATCCTCTCACGCCGTCTGCGCGGTCCGGTCCAGCGTGAACGCTATCGCAGCATGCTCGAGGCACTGATCCGGCCCGGTTCGGCAAGTCTCGGAATTTGATATACGATTGACGTGTCGATGGGTGTTCCGTCGGCGACACTGAATAACTGACAAGGTGGAAACATGGCACGGGTGACGGTAGAAGATTGTCTGCATGGTGTCGCGAATCGATTCGAGCTGGTGCTGGTCGCCGCCAAACGCGCGCGGCAGATCGCCAACGGCGCAGAGCCGCTGGTCGCGCTCGAGAACGACAAGCCGACTGTCCTTGCGCTCCGGGAGATTGCCGAGAGTCGCATCGATCCGCAGGTTCTGCTGCATGATTATCCTGACGTGCAGTCGTTGATCGAGGAGCCGCCGCGGCCGTCGCACGACGCCTGACGCGCCCACTGGCCATGGACATGCGCAGGGTCGAGAAGTCGAGGCGTTGAAAGGGCAGGGCTCGGAGGTGGAAGCGATGGGTAGTGCCGAGGCCATCAGTGAGATCATCGACGGCGATGCCGAGCGAGAGGGCCGTGGCGGCATGCTCGGCGCCGATCCGGCGCGCCGTGCCAGCGAGCTCTGTTCGCTGCTCGAAGGTCACCTGGAGCCCCGGCATGTCAAGCAGGTGCATGATGCGTACCTGTTCGGGGCGGCTGCCCACGACGGCCAGCGCCGTCTATCCGGCGAGCCCTACATCACGCATCCACTGGCGGTGGCCACGGTGCTTGCAGAGATGGGGCTTGATCATCAGACCATCATCGCTGCCATCCTTCACGACGTCATCGAAGACACGCCAAGCTCCAAGGAGCAGCTTCAGGGCCGATTCGGTGCCGAGGTTGCCGAGTTGGTCGACGGCGTCTCGAAACTCACGCAGATCAAGTTCGAAAGCAAGGCCGAGGCGCAGGCTGCCAACTTCCGCAAGATGGTTCTTGCCATGGCGCAGGATATCCGCGTCATCCTGATCAAGCTGGCAGACCGTCTGCACAATATGCGGACCATCTTTGTCATGCCGCCCCACAAGCGCCGCCGGATCGCCCGCGAGACGCTGGAAATCTATGCGCCAATCGCGCATCGCCTCGGCATCAACCATGTCCGGATCGAGCTCGAAGACCTTGCCTTTGCAGCGCTCTACCCCATGCGCTGTCGCGTTATCAAGGCGCAGATTCGCAAGGCTCGGCGCAATCAGCGCGAACTGATCGGGAAGGTTCGTGCTGCGCTGGATGAACGCTTGACGCTCGCCGGCATCGACAACGAGGTCGACGGACGCGAGAAGCATCTCTTCAGCATTTACCAAAAGATGCGCAATGCTGGTGGTGAGCGGAAAAGTTTTCATGCCGTGTTCGACATGTTCGGCTTCCGCATCGTGACCGGGTCTGTCGACGCCTGCTATCGAGCGCTTGGCGTCATGCATGGCCTCTACAAGCCCGTCCCCGGAACATTCAAGGACTATGTGGCGATTCCCAAGAGCAACGGCTATCAGTCATTGCATACGACGTTGTGGGGGCCGCAGGGCGTGCAGATCGAGGTGCAGATCAGAACGCGGGAGATGAATCAGGTTGCCGATATGGGGGTTGCTGCCCACTGGCGCTACAAGACCGGTGAAGGTGCCCAGAACACGGCACAGGCGCGCGCCAGACAGTGGGTGCAGAACCTGCTGGAAATGCAGCGCAATGCCGGTAACTCACTTGAGTTCATCGAACACGTCAAGATCGACCTGTTCCCGGACGAGGTCTATGTCTTCACGCCGCGCGGACGGATCCTCGAGCTGCCGAAGGGCGCCACGTTGGTCGATTTCGCCTACGCCGTGCATTCCGACATCGGCGATACCTGTCTCGCGGCCAAGGTCGACAAGCGCCTTGCGCCACTGGCGACCAAGCTCGAAACCGGCCAGACGGTCGAAATCATCACGGCACCGGGCGCCAGGCCGAATCCGGCGTGGCTGGATTTTGTGGTCACCGCCAAGGCGCGCTCGGCGATTCGCCATTCACTCAAGACCTTGCGCCGTGAAGAGGCGGCGGCTCTGGGTCGTCGGCTGCTCGAGCAGGCGCTCGGCGGTCTTGGTCAGACGCTCGAATCGCTCGACGCGCAACAGATCGCCTCGGCGCTCGATGCCCTCGGTGTCGATGCGTTCGAGCAACTCCTCGAGCACATCGGGTTGGGCCGCACAATGCCGTGGCTGGCAGCGCGCCATCTGGCCGGCCTGTTTGATGCCGCTGTCGATGATCCGTCACGCCGGCCGGCGTTGAGCATTCGCGGGACTGAAGGCGCGGTCGTCACGTTCGCGCGTTGCTGCAACCCGATCCCTGGAGATGCGATCGTCGGATTTGCCAGCAGCGGCCGTGGTGTGGTTGTGCACCTGCAGGACTGCAAAAATCTGCAGGAGTATCGGAAGCACCCCGAGAAATGGCTGGACGTGCAGTGGGAGCAGGCCATCGATCGCGAGTTTCCTGCGCCGCTGCGCGTTGAAGTCCTCAATGAGCGTGGTGTGCTCGCTGAGGTTGCCGCCAGTGTCGCTGCAACCGACGCCAATATTCAGGCCGTGTCGGTGGATGAACGCGAGGGGCTGACGGTGACGATCAACCTTGTGGTGCTGGTGCGTGATCGCATGCATCTTGCGCGGATCATTCGCAAGCTCCGCGTCCTGAATGCGGTGCTGCGGATCACCAGAGCCCGGAGCTGATGGCAGTGGCGAGAGCAGCCGACCGGCGCTGGTCGCAGTGGTTATGGCTTTGTGGCTTGTTTGTGTCGCTACTGGGGTTCGTGTTTGCGGGTGGCGTCGGTATCGCCACCGGGCAATGCGGCCAGTCGATGGTCACGTCCTTCCCGTCGGTGGTTGCCCGTTCCGATGCGGCTGATCCCGAGCCGGTCACTGTTCGCGGCGTGGTTACCGGGACGTTCACCGGGCGTGACCAGCTGAACGGATTCTTCCTTCAACAGATGCATGATGCCTACCCGCACGGGCTGTTTGTCTACGCGCCGTCCTTGCCGGAGCACTGGAATACGCTGGTCAGGCCCGGCAATGCGCTCGAGGTGGATGGTCGGCCGGCGCAGTGGCGCGGCCAGGCACAGTTGGCCGGCGTCGATGCGGTCAGGCACTGTGGCACACCCGGCAAGCCGTCGCCGCAGATCGTTGAGTGGCCGGCTGATGCGGCGCGGCTCTCGGAATTCAGAAATTTGCTGATCACCCTGCCTCAGCCACTCACCGTCACCGGGAGTTGGGATCTGGAGCGCTTCGGCTCGCTCGACCTGGCCGCCGAACGCTTGCAGCGCACGCGATCCGGAATCGTTGATGACAATGCCGTCACGCTGATCCTGGATGATGGCCGTTATCAACGCTTCCCGAACCCTGTGCCGTATCTTGACCCGGCCACCGGAACGCGGCGGGTCGGCGATCGGGTCGCAGGGTTACGCGGCGTGCTCGTCGAACAGTTTGACGCCTGGCGCGTCCATCCGACGCAGGCCCCGGTCTTCACTGTCGATAACCCGCGACCGCCGCCTCCCGAGCGTTCGACCGACACGGTCCGCATTGCCGCGTTCAATCTCGAGAACCATTTCATCACCGTTGGCGCCCGTGGTGCTGCCGACACGGAACAACTCGCTGCGCAACGCGCCAAGCTGCTGGCTGCGATCGCTGCGCTTGACGCGGACCTGCTTGGTCTCATCGAGCTTGAAAATCATCCCGCGGCGCTTGAATCGCTGCTATCACACATCAACACGCTCGAGATCGGAACATACCGTGCCGTGCCTGTCGGTTACGAGACAGGCAGTGACGCGATCCGGCTTGCCTGGATCTACCGTGAGGATCGGCTCGAGCCGGCTGCGCCGGCAGTGAGTGATTCCGCCGGCGTGCATCATCGACCACCGCTGATGGCGATCATGCAGCCGGTTGGCGGTGGCAGGCCGCTGCTGGCAGCGCTGGTGCATTTCAAGAGCAAGGGGCGCTGCCCGCGCAGCGGTGATATCGACCGCGGTGACGGATGCTGGAACCAGCGTCGCGAGGCGCAGGCAAGCGCGCTGCTTGCGGCGGTTGATCGCGAACGCCCCGAGTCGGCAGCTGTCGTGCTGATGGGGGATTTCAACGCCTACCGCGATGAACCACCGCTGGAAGCGCTCCGTGCCACCGGCTATGTCGGTGCGATCGATGCCTTCGTACCGCCTGAACGGCGCTATACGTTCGTGTTTCGTGGTGTGTCGGGAATGCTCGATCACGCCTTTGTCGACTCCCGTCTCGAGCGCAAGGTGGTCGATGCAGGCATCTGGCATGTCAATGCCGACGAGCCGGCGTTGCTTGGCTATCGCGGCAACAGCACATGGGCGCTGGCCAATCGGGGAACCCCCTGGCGCTCCTCGGATCATGACCCGATCTTTCTCGACCTGCGTTGGACCGGCTCGACTGCGGTGACGCATCAACCCCTGGAGGAACTGCATCATGCAGCGTCAGACTATCGGCACTGATCGGGCACCGGCGGCGATCGGAACGTATTCGCAAGCCGTTCGGGTGGGGGAGACCGTGTACCTGTCCGGGCAGATACCGTTGGTACCGGAAACAATGGAACTGGTGGGCCCGGATGTGCAAACGCAGGTCGAGCAGGTCTTCGACAATCTTGCCGCAGTCTGCGAGGCAGCGGGCGGCAGCCTGCAGGACCTCGTCAGGCTGACGATCTACCTCACCGATCTCGGCGACTTCCAGGTCGTGAATGCCGCGATGGCAGCCCGTTTCAACGAGCCCTACCCGGCGCGCGCCGCGATCGGCATCAACGAGCTTCCCCGTGGTTCGCGCGTTGAAATCGACGGGATCCTGATTCTCGGAAGTTCCGCGTGATCCGATTGATCCTGGTGGCGCGTGGATGAGTGATGCCGATCAGCTGCTCTCGCGGCCGGTCGACCGTTTTCGGGGGGTGGGGCCTCAGCTCGCTGGCAGGCTGGAGCGTCTCAAGCTGCGCTGTTGTCGTGATCTGCTGCTGCACCTGCCGCTGCGTTATCAGGATCGCACCCGGATTGTTCCATTGCCGGCGGTCAGCGCTGGCAGTGAAGTCCTGACAGCTGGTCGGGTCGAGCACTGTGAGGTTGCGCCAGGTCGACGCCGTCGCCTGGTCTGTCGGCTTGTCGATGGCAACGCGGTGTTGTCGTTGGTGTTCTTTCACTTTTCACCGGCCTTGCAACGACGACTTGTGCACGGAGCGTGGCTGCAGTGCTTCGGTGATGTGCGCCAGGGGTTGTATGGCCCGGAGATGGTGCATCCAGAACTGACCTTCGGGCCGCCACCGGCGATGGCGACGGATGGGCCGCCTGCAACGTTGACACCGGTCTATCCGGCGGTGGAAGGTGTTCATCAGTCGCTGCTGCGTCGACTGATCGACGACGCCCTGCGACTGGTCTCCGGGCAACTCGGCGATCCGGTTCAGGTGGTCCTTGATCTTGAAGCTGGCGCCGGTACGTGGCCCACACTGCTGGATGCTTTGCAGACTGTTCATGCGCCTCCTGCCGATGCAGAGACGGTCTGTCTGCTGCAGGGCAGTCATACGGCGGTACGCCGTCTGGCGCTTGAGGAGCTGCTTGCGCACCAGGTCTCGCTGCGCGTGTTGCGAGCGGCGGTACGCAGCGAATCCCGTGCTCCGCGGTTGTCAGTTGACCGGCTGCAGCGGGAACGGCTGCTCGCCGGCTTGCCGTTTGATCTTACTGCAGCACAGCAACGCGTCGAATCGGAACTGGCAGTCGATCTGGCTGGCGATACGCCGATGTTGCGTTTGCTGCAGGGTGACGTTGGATCCGGCAAGACGGTCGTTGCAGCACTGGCTGCATTGCGTGCGGTCGAATCTGGCTGGCAGGCGGCGATCATGGCGCCGACCGAGCTGCTTGCCGAGCAGCATTATCGAACGTTTCGCAGATGGCTCGAGCCGTTGGGGCTCGAGGTTGCCTGGTTGTCCGGCAAGTTGCCGGCTGCCGCCAGGCGCTCGGCGCTCGCCATGATTGCTGACGGTGATGCCAACGTGGTTGTCGGGACACATGCGCTGTTTCAATCCGAGGTCCGATTTGCCCGTCTGGGTCTGGTTGTGGTCGATGAACAGCACCGTTTTGGCGTGCATCAACGTCTCGCGTTGCGTGACAAGGGCATGGTGCAGCGGCAGGACGCCAATGACCAGCCTGCGCCGGCTGGTCCGGAGCTCGTCCCGCATCAGCTGGTCATGACGGCGACACCGATTCCGCGCACGCTGGCGATGACCGCGTATGCTGACCTTGATGTTTCGGTCATTGACGAGCTGCCACCCGGCCGATCGCCGATCAGCACGGTGGTCATGCCCGAGCGGCGTCGTGACGAGATCGTGGCAGCTGTCGCGCGGGCCTGTGCCGAGGGGCGGCAGGTGTACTGGGTCTGTACGTTGATCGACGAATCCGAGCAGCTGCAAGCGCAAGCTGCGTCGGAAACCGCGACGCAGCTTGCCGATGCCCTCCCACAGCTGCGTGTCGGACTTGTTCATGGCCGCATGAAGCCGGCTGACAAGGAGGCGGTCATGGCTGCGTTCGCATCTGGTGAATTGCAGCTGCTGGTGGCAACCACGGTGATCGAGGTCGGTGTCGATGTGCCCAATGCCAGTCTGATGGTGATCGACAACGCTGAACGGTTGGGGCTGGCGCAGTTACATCAGCTGCGGGGTCGGGTTGGACGTGGTCGGGTCGAGAGCGTGTGCGTGCTGATGTACCGTGCACCCTTGTCACGGACCGCGCGGCAACGGCTGGAGGTGATTCGCGGCAGCCAGAACGGATTCGTGATCGCCGAACGCGATCTGCAGATTCGTGGCCCGGGCGAGTTGCTCGGGACGCGTCAGACCGGTGAGTGGGGGTTCAGAGTCTGTGATCTGGATCGAGACAGCGATCTGCTCGACCTGGTTCAGTCGCTCTCCGAGCGCCTGTTGCACGAGTCTCCTGCCGAGGCGGCGCAGTTTGCCGGTCGGTGGGTCGGTGATGCGGTGCGCTATGGCAGTGTCTGAGTTGCCGAACTCTGCCTGCCGCTGGTGGGTCAGGCCACCATGCCGCGCACGTCGCGTTCCTGATCCGTGGGCAGTCTGGGTGGTCGATACACGCTCGCTGACCGCTGCCATGCGGGCGCGCTGGCCGAACGCTTTCGAGGTTGCTGTGCTGAGCCAGCAGTGGCAGCGTCCGGCAATCGAGGAGGCGAAGCGTCTCGGTGTTCCTCGGACACGTTGGGCCTGGGTGCGCGAGGTGGCCTTGCTCGGTGCCGGGCGGCCGAGGATCGTCGCGCGTTCGGTGATGCCGATGCGCAGTCCGGCCGGTGCTGCCTCTGCGCTGCGCCGCCTGGGCAATCGGCCGCTTGGCGACAGACTGTTCACGCCGGGTCGCTCGATGCGCGATCCACTGGAGGTTGCGGCGCTGCAACCGGATAATTGGCTGACGGCGTGTCTGTCGCGGCATCTTCCGGAGGTGAGCAAGGCGCGCTGGGCGCGCCGCGCGGTGCACCGTCTGGCCGGCCAGCCGCTGCTGGTCACAGAAGTGTTTCTACCGTCGCTGTTGTCAGCAGACCGACAAGGTGTGTCATGCGTTCGTCTTCGATAGTCTTCTTGCGTGATCGGGTCTGGCAGTACGCGTTGCTGACCCGACTGAACCGTCCGATCGGGAACTTCCTGCTGTTGTGGCCGACGCTCTGGGCGCTGTGGATTGCCGCTGAGGGTGTGCCTGACCTATTGATCCTGAACGTTTTTCTTGTTGGCGGGCTATTGATGCGCGCTGCAGGGTGTGTGATCAACGACTTTGCCGATCGCCATATCGATGGTCACGTCAAGCGGACACGGCATCGACCAATGGCAACCGGCGCGGTCGGCGAGCGCGAGGCGCTGATCGTGTTTGCGGTGTTGTGTCTGGCGGCATTTGCGCTGGTGCTGCTGATGAACCCGCTGACCATCGCGCTGTCGGTGCCGGCGGTGTTGCTGGCGGCATCCTATCCATTCATGAAGCGCTTCACGCACCTCCCTCAGCTGCATCTCGGTGTTGCATTCGGCTGGGCTGTGCCGATGGCGTTTGCAGCGCAGACCGGTGGCGTCCCGCAGCTGGCGTGGTTGCTGTTTGCGATTGTGGTGGTCTGGGCGGTGATCTATGACACCGAATACGCGATGGTCGATCGTGATGATGATCTGCGGATCGGCGTCAAGTCGACGGCTGTGCTGTTCGGGCATCATGACCGTCTGCTGATCGGTCTTTTCCAGGCCGTGATGGTCGGCCTGCTCGGCCTGCTCGGTGTGCTGCTGGCGCTTGGTTGGCCGTGGTGGATTGCCTTGTTGGCAAGCGCCGGATTGTTCGCGAGGCAACTCTGGTGGATCCGCACACGGTCTCGCGACGGCTGTTTTCGCGCGTTTCTCGACAACAATCTGCTGGGTGGCGTGGTTTTCATCGGGCTTGTCGCAGCGTATGCGACGACAACGGGGTGAAGGGAGCCGCGCGTGAGCAGTCAGTTCTGGTATGGCCTGTTGGCAACACTGGTACCGCTGGCATCGCTGCTTGCTTCCGGCCATGCACTGATCGGCAAGCGCGATCATCGCAGCGCGCTCACCTGGGTCGCCCTGCACTGGCTGGTTCCGGTATTCGGTGTTCTGCTTTATCTGCTGTTCGGGATCAACCGCATCAGCAACAAGGCTTCCAGCCTCTACACCAATGTCGCTCGTAGTCAACATAACGTGAACGCCTGCTCGGCGCATTTTCTGCAGGCGTCGCTCGGTCACGAGGGCCGACATCTGCATGCGCTTGCCGGTGCGGTCGATCGGATTGCCATGCGGCCATTGCTGGCGGGAAACCGCGTCGATCCGCTGATCAACGGCGAGGAAGCCTATCCTGCCATGCTCGAGGCGATCAATGACGCCGTCGACAGCGTGACACTGGCAACGTACATTTTCGGCAATGACGAGATCGGGCAGGCGTTCGCCGACGCGCTGGCAGCTGCGACGCGTCGTGGTGTCGCTGTTCGGGTGCTGATCGACAATGCCGGCGAGCGATACAGCTGGCCGTCGATGGTCGGCGAACTGCGTGATCGTGGTGTGCCCGTTGCCAGGTTCTTTCCACGATTCCCGTCCGGGATTCTGGGCATGAACCTGCGCAACCACCGCAAGCTGCTGGTCGTCGATGGCAAGATCGGCTTCACCGGCGGAATGAACATCCGGCGCCATCACTGCATGGATGTGGGCAGCAAGGCGACGCGCGACATGCATTTCCGTCTGCGAGGGCCGGTTGTGGCGCACCTGCAGGACATGTTTGCCGACGACTGGTTCTTCGCTGCCAACGAGTGGCTCGAGGGCGATGTGTTCTTTCCGCCGCTCGAGCCGGCTGGGGACGTCATTGCACGTGGCCTGCGAGGGGGGCCGGACGAGAACCTGCTCAAGCATCGCTGGGTACTGCACGCTGCAATCGCCAACGCCAACCGCAGCATTCGGGTGATCAACCCCTATTTCCTGCCCGACCCGACCTTGTCGAACGCGCTCAATCTGGCGTCGATGCAGGGGATCGATGTCGATATCGTCCTGCCGTCGCACAGCAATCTGCCGTTCGTGCACTGGGCGATGATGGCGCAATTGCGCGATGTTCTCGAATTCGATTGCAAGGTCTGGTTTTCACCGCCACCGTTTGACCACAGCAAGATCATGATTGTCGACGACCACTGGTGCTTCATCGGTTCGAGCAACTGGGATCCGCGCAGTCTGCGGCTGAACTTCGAGTTCAACGTCGAGTGCTACAACCAGGCACTGGCCTGCCAGCTCGGCGCGATTGTCGATCAGCGCATTGCCGCAGCCAGGCGGGTCAAGACGGAAGACCTTGCAGCGACGCCGTTGCATCTGCAGCTACGCAACGGAATCGCCCGCTTGCTGACGCCTTATCTCTGATGCAATGCATGTGCATGAAAGGCGAGGTGTGCGTCGATGAAACTCGCGACAAAAAAATACGAGTGGTCATACCCCGCGCGGCGGTTCAGCTGCAGCGTCGAGCCGGATTGCGCTGCAGCTGACTCGAGCGAGTCGGGACGCAGTTGCTCATCGAGGAACGGGTCGTCGGTGCCGACATCGACAAGAATCGGCCATGGTGCCGGTTGGCGAGCGAGGAGCACCGATGCGTCATGCTCCAGCCAGCGATCGCGAGCGGCGCCGAGATAGGCGCCAAACGCTTTTTCGCCCCATGGGCAGGCGCTCGGGTTGGCAATCGGTGAAAAGGCGCTGACGCTCGCATAACGATGGGGGTGTCGAAGAGCGAGGGTCAGTGCGCCATGGCCGCCCATCGAATGGCCAGACAGGCCAACGCGGCCGTGCAGCCCGGGGGCTGATGACAGCAGGGCGGGGAGTTCTTCGGTGATGTAGCTCTCCATCCGGTAATGTCGCCGCCAGGGCTCCTCGCAAGCGTCGACATAAAACCCGGCGCCCTGTCCGAGATCATAGCTCGGGTCATCGGCGACCGATTCACCCCGCGGGCTGGTGTCGGGGGCCACCAGAACCAGCCCCAGCTCTGCCGCTTGCCGTTGCGCGCCAGCTTTCTGGACGAAGTTCTCGTCGGTGCAGGTCAGGCCGGAGAGCCAGACCACCACAGGCGTGTCCGCTCGCCAGTTCGGCGGCAGAAAGACGGACAGGTGCATGTCGCAATCGAGAGTTTCTGCGTGGTGCCGGTAGCGTTGCTGCAGGCCACCAAAGCAGCTGTGTTGTTCAATGCAGTCCATGACGCAGCTCCTTCTTCAACGGAACGATCAACGCGACGTTGCCTGTCGTTCAGAACAGGATGACAGATCGAATGCTTTTGCCTTCATGCATCAGGTCGAATGCGGTGTTGATGTCATCCAGTTGCATCTGATGCGTCACGAAATCGTCCATCGGTATCTCGCCACGCAGATAACGCTCGACATACTCGGGTAACTGACTGCGGCCCTTGACGCCACCGAAGGCGCTTCCCTTCCACACCCGGCCGGTGACCAACTGGAACGGCCGAGTGGCGATTTCCTCACCAGCGCCTGCAACCCCGATGATCACCGACTGGCCCCAGCCCTTGTGACAGCACTCCAGCGCCGAGCGCATCACGCGAACATTGCCGATGCATTCGAACGAGTAATCGACACCGCCATCGGTCAGCTCGACAATGACCTCCTGAATCGGCAGGTCGTGATCGAGCGGATTGACACAGTCGGTTGCGCCTAGCGCTCTGGCCATTTCGAACTTCGACGTGTTGACGTCGATGCCGATGATCCGCTCGGCGCCCGCCATGCGTGCACCGATCACCGCCGACAAGCCGATGCCGCCGAGGCCGAAGATGGCGACTGTGGCGCCGGCTTCCACATTTGCAGTGTTCAGAACCGCGCCGATGCCGGTGGTGACGCCGCAGCCGAGCAGACAGACCTTCTCGAGGGGCGCCGTCTTGTTGATCACCGCCACGGCAATTTCCGGCAGAACGGTGTATTCGCTGAATGTCGACGTGCCCATGTAGTGGTGGATCATCCGGCCATTCATGCTGAAACGGCTGGTCCCGTCCGGCATCAGGCCTTTGCCCTGCGTTGTCCGGATTGCCTGGCACAGGTTTGTCTTGCCGGACAGGCAGAACTTGCACGCGCCACACTCCGGTGTGTAAAGCGGGATGACATGGTCGCCAACCGCGACCGATGTGACACCTGGCCCGACGGCTTCAACGACGCCGCCCCCCTCGTGACCGAGGATGGCAGGGAAGACGCCTTCCGGGTCTGCGCCGGACAGCGTGTAGGCGTCGGTGTGGCAGACGCCCGTGGCGACGAGCCTGATCAACACCTCCCCTGTCGCGGGCGGTGCGACGGCGATCTCTTCAATGGATAGCGGCTTGCCGGGTTCCCAGGCAACCGCAGCACGACTTTTGATCATGATTGACTCCAGACGTCCGTTGAGCAGAATCCAGTTGGCGGGATCATGCCGGAAAGCATCGATGCAATAACATCACTGCGATTGCTGCGTCGCGGCAGCGCTGATCCATCCCGGGATTATTCCATTTTGTTCTAACAGCCAAACAAATTCTTCCACGACGAATGCTGCCGATGTCATTAGTCTGTGTCGGTCAAACAGATGGAGGATATGTCATGAAGCTGGACAATGCGCGTCTGCCAGTGGTCAATCAACTCGGTGTTGTGCTCGGGGCATTCGTCCTGTGCCTTGCCGCACCACTGGCGAAGGCTGGCGAGCCGATCGGTTTCGACCATGCATCGCTGCTTGCGGCCACCTGTTACGCCTGTCATGGAACCGATGGTCGAATGGCGGAGGGGATTGCACCGCTTGCCGGGCGCAGCGCTGACAGTCTGCGTGAAGCCCTGCAGCGTTTTCGCGATGGTTCCGTGCCATCAACGGTCATGGGGCGAATCAGCACCGGCTACAGCGATGCGGAAATCGATGCCATCGCCAACTATTTGTCCGGCCTGCCGGCCATCGTCGACTGATTACGGGAGATCAGATCATGGGACCATTCAAACAGGGCCGACGGCAGTTCCTCAAACTGGTCGGTGGAGCAGCCACAGCCGGCGCAGTGGCGCCTTTTGCCATCGGCGGAGCAATGGCTGGCAGTCACGGCAGAGTCGTGGTTGTTGGTGGGGGGTTTGGCGGCGCGACCGCTGCCAAATATCTCAAGCGGCTCGATTCATCGCTGGATGTCACGCTCATTGAGCCGGCTCGCGAGTTCTACACCTGCCCGTTCAGCAACCTCTATCTGGGCGGCATGCGTGAGATGCAGCATATCGCGCATGGCTATGACGAGCTGCGCTACCGTTATGGTGTTCAGGTCATCCATCAGCGTGCCGACGATGTCGACGGTGTCGCGCACCGTGTCCGGCTTGCCGATGGCACCGTGCTCGGCTACGACAAGCTGGTGCTGTCGCCGGGTATTTCCATCGATTACGATCGTCTGGACGGTTTTGACGCAGCTGTTGCTGAAGACATCCCGCATGCCTGGTTGGCTGGAGAGCAGACGCGAACGCTGCGGCGCCAGCTCGAGGCGATGGACGATGGCGGTGTGTTCGTTCTCACCGCGCCGGAAAATCCGTTCCGCTGCCCGCCCGGCCCATATGAGCGCGTCTCGCAGATTGCCTGGTATTTCAGTCAGCACAAACCGCGGTCGAAGATTCTCCTGCTCGATGCCAAGGAGGCGTTTTCAAAGCAGGGGCTGTTTATGGACGGTTGGGAAGCGTTGTACCCCGGTATGATCGAATGGGTGCCGGCTTCCGCCGATGGGGCCATTGCCAGGGTGCATGCCGGCGAGCGTGCCGTCGAGTCGTTGTTTGGCGAAATGCATCGTGCCGATGTGCTCAATGTCGTGCCCCCCCAGAAGGCGGGTGACATTGCAGCCCGGGCAGGTGTGACCAACGGATCAGGCTGGGCGCCGGTCAAGCCGCGCACCTTCGAGTCGCAACTGGTTGATGATATCTACGTGATCGGTGATGCCAGCATTGCAACACCGATGCCAAAGTCCGGATTCTGTGCCAATGCGCAGGCCAGAGTGACCGCGCACGCCATTGTTGCCGAGCTGCAGGGTAGAGAGACGCTGCCGCCGGCATGGACGAATACCTGCTACAGTGTTCTGGCGCCGGATTACGGGATTTCCGTTGCCGGAGTCTATCGGCTGGTTGATGGCGAGATCGCGACTGTTGAAGGTTCAGGAGGCCTGAGTCCGCGCGACGCGGCACCCGAGATCAGGCGCGCCGAAGTTGATTATGCTGTGCGTTGGTACAATGCCATTGCCATGGATGCGTGGGGTACCACCGGATTGCCTGCGTCGGTCTGACCGCTCGGAGAATGCACCTCACGGTGCTTGCCAGGCCGCGCTGTCGATCGTGAGTGGTGGTTGACGATCGCGTGGAATCGAGCGGAGGGGTCTGATGGCGAATACCGAACTGGTCGTCTGGTCGGGGCTGCTGATCGGTGTTCTGTTCGGTGCCATCGGCAATCGAACCGGCTTCTGTCTCATGAGTGCGTTGCGTTCCGCCTGGCAAGAGGATGATCGGCGAGGGTTGCGCGCGTTCGCCGTGGCGCTCTCGATTGCCGTGGCCGGAACGCAGGCGCTTGAGGTTGCCGGATGGGTGTCTCTGCGTGGCGCGCTGTATCTGCAGCCTGCCATGCATTGGCATCTTTATCTGATCGGTGGCGCTCTGTTCGGTTATGGCATGGTGCTTGCCAATGGCTGCGGAGCGCGCGCGCTGGTGTTGCTGGCCGGTGGGAATCTACGCTCGTTGCTGGTGCTCCTGTGCATCGGTATCGGTGGTGCGATGACGCTGACGGGGGTGCTTGCTCCGCTGCGCCTGCTTGCAGCTGATCTCTGGGTGCTGCGGCTCGATCTGCCGAGGCCGTCATTGCCTGCTCTTGTCGAGCAGATCATGCCGCAATCGGGAACGCTCGCTATCTGGGCGCCGGTCGCGCTGATCTCTGGCGGTCTGCTTGTTTACGCATTGTCCGATCGCCGCTTTGTCACGTCGCCAGCGCATCTGTCTGGTGGCGTGGCGGTTGGCTGCCTCATCGTGGCCGGTTGGTTCGTGACCGGTTTTCTCGGCGCGGATGAGTTCGAGCCAGTCAGTCTGACATCGTTGACCTTTGTCGCGCCGGTCAGTGAAACCCTGCAGTTCCTGATGTTGTCCACCGGGATGTCGGTGCGGTTCGGCGTTGCGGTCGTGGGTGGTGTGGTTGCTGGTTCGTTGCTTGTCACGCTGCTGGCCGGCCGATTCTGGCTGCAAGGCTTCGGTTCACCCGGTGGCATGCTGCGCTATCTTTGCGGTGGTCTGCTCATGGGAGTCGGTGGTGCGCTTGCGTTGGGCTGCTCGATCGGGCAGGGGTTGACCGGCCTGTCGACGCTATCGTTCGGTTCGATGGTTGCGGTCGTTGGTCTGTTGCTTGGTGCCCGGTTTGGTCTGAGGTCCGGCGCGCCCTAATTCGATGCCGTGCTGGTCGTCTCGAAGCAATCGATTGAAGTCGTTCGATGAAGGAGTCTCCCGATGTTGTCTGGACAGTTGACGCGTCGACAATTTCTCGTCTCCGCCGGTGTGCTGGCATTGGGAACAGCGTTCCCTGTTCATGCTGGTCCTTGGCGGCGTCACCCCGAAATCCTCGCCTTGCTGGATGGTCGGGAGCCCGTTCATGGCGGGCTTCGGCTCGAACTCCCCAGCGTTTCGGACACCGGGAGCAACGTGCCGGTCACGCTCGACGTCGACAGCGTCATGGACGCCGACGCGCATGTTCGCCGCGTGCATCTGCTGGCGCCGGCCAACCCGAACCCGGAAGTTTTCAGCGCCGACTTTTCTCCGCTTGCCGGCCAGGCGCGCCTCAGTACGCGTATTCGGCTCAACGAAACGCAGCGCGTGTATGCGTTGGCAGAGATGTCCGATGGCCGGGTCAGGATCGCTTCGACGGAGACCCGGGTCACGGTCAGTGGATGCCTGACAGAGGCCGACACCTACGATAGTGACGATTTGATGCGGACACGTGTCAGGGCGCCGTCCCGGTTCGCCAAGGGCGAGTCGATCGAGCTGCTGGCGCTGATCAACCACCCCATGGAAACCGGCTTGCGGATGGGCTCTGATGGTGCGTTGTTACCGCGGCACATCGTCGAGTCGTTCACGCTGACACTCGATGGTGAACCACTCATCTCGATGCGCCTGCATCCGTCCATGTCGGCAAACCCGTTCCTGCGCATTGCGCTTCGACCGCAACGGGGAGGGGCGCTGCTGCTGACCTGGCAGGATGACCAGGGGCGTGTTGTGCAAGAGCACGCGACACTGGAGGCGAGTTGAATCGGGTCTGTCCCGACAGGCATGGCTTGTTGGAGGAAAACCGAACCGCAGTTAACGCCTGAGGCAATCAGTTCGGTTCCGATGCCTGCCCGCCGATCAGCACGATCTGGCGGGTTCCGTCTCTTTCGACCGTCAGCGCCAATGCCAGGCTTGACGGTTGCAGGTCAAGCACCGCAAGCAGATCGGCGCGCCGATCGGTGCGAATGCCAGCTGCGGCAATGAGCTGATCCCCGCTCTGCAGGCCTGCTCGCTCAGCCAGGCTGCCCGGGAAGACGTGCGTGATCGTCAATCCATTGCCATCCGGCGCGGAATTGTTTGGTGATTCGTCAACTTGAACGCCGATTTGCAGGCGTGGAGTGAGATCCTTTCTGGGCCCCTGCTCGATACCGAACACCAGATCCGCGATGGCCGGGTCTTGTGACAGGCAGTCGTCTGTGGCGCGCACCGGAAGGAACCGCCACACGGCGTCGACGCCGAGGTCATGCAGCTGGTGTGGTATGCCATGACCGAACGCCATGTGCCCACGACCGACGATACCGACCACCGGGCCGTCCGCATTGTCTGCTGCGCGGGCCAGCCGTTGTGCCATGGCGCGATCCCAGACGCTTTGTGCACGAATGAAGCGTTCGGCGTAGTCCTCGCGATCCACGTCGGGCGGTAGCGGATGGCTGTCGAGCACCTTGAGCAACTGTTCGCGGTGTGCCGTTGAGATCGGTGCGGCGCGCGTGATGCCCTCGGCATCGCCGGGATCGACCTGATCCCAGCCGTCACGTGCGATTCGCTCGAGTGTCGCCGGTTCAACATTCAGGCCGTGGACCGGAAGATTGTGCATGCGCGCCAGATCAAGCAGCGGCAGATACAGCTCGGAGCGATGCCCCCAGGTGGTGGTCCATTCCGTCTGTTCGAGCAAAGCCGACTCGCTCAGCTGGTTCGCCAGCCAGCCGTCCAGAATCGGCTGCTGGCTGGCGCGGAACATCTCGAAACCGATCTCCAGCCCGGGCAAGCGGCCGTGCAAGGCGGCCAGCACATGCAGTTGCCAGCGGTGATCTTCGGCGCTGTCGTGTGTTTCACCCAGCAGAATCACCTGTGGCGTGTGCTGCTCAAGTAGCGTCATGACCTGGCTGATCCGGGTCAGCGGGGGATGCGTCAGCGGGCCCGGGGACTCGACGCCTGACGGCGTGTCGAGCAATCGCCATTCCCCGGGGGCGGGGCAGTGAGCAGCGGACGCGTCGACACTCCCTGGCGGCGATGGCTGCAGTGATGCGCATCCCCCGAAAAACAGTCCGAGCGCAAGCGTCAGGCAGACGTTGGAGCGGTGTGTCATGTGCACGAAATTGCCCTGCGTCAAGACTCCAAACATAATGTCAGCGTACCATGGCAGGGCTGTTTCAGAATACAGCGGAAGCGATCACGACCGCGCCGGGCATTCGCCCTGCGCGATTCATGCGCAAGCACCGCGCAGAGACAATTCAGGAGGAGCAAATGGGACGAGTGGCATTGGTTACGGGGGGGACGCGTGGCATCGGTGCGGCGATTTCAAGAATGCTGCAGCAGGACGGGTTCGTCGTTGCCGCAACGTATCAGGGGAATGATGAAGCTGCGCAGGCGTTTCGCGAAGCAACCGGCATTGCAGTCTACAAATGGGATGTTTCGGATTTCGACGCATGCGCCGACGGTATTGCCAGGGTGACTGCCGATCTTGGCGCGGTTTCCGTGCTGGTCAACAACGCCGGCATCACGCGTGACGGCATGTTGCACAAGATGGGTGTCGATCAATGGAATGCCGTGATACAGACCAATCTGACATCGGCATTCAATCTGTGCCGTGCGGTCATTAGCGACATGCGTGAAGCGAAGTATGGTCGAATCATCAACATTTCCTCGGTGAATGGTCAGAAAGGGCAGATGGGACAGACCAACTACGCTGCGGCGAAGGCCGGCCTCATCGGCTTCAGCAAGTCGTTGGCGCTGGAGGGGGCAAACAAGGGCATTACCGTCAACGTCATTGCCCCCGGCTATACGGAAACCGACATGGTCGCCGCTGTGCCGGAGAAGGTCATGCAGTCGATACTCGGCCAGATTCCGGTCGGCCGGCTCGGTCAGGTTGATGAAATTGCCCATGCCGTCAGTTTTCTTGCCAGCGACCGGGCTGGTTTCATCACCGGCGCCACGCTTGCCATCAACGGCGGCCAGTACATGGTCTGATCCGATCATGCTGAACGGGTGTGCTCAGTGAGCCGATTCTCTGCCATACGAACGGGAGTCGGCTTGCTTCGATCGCTGGTCGTTTACTGGCGTCCTGGACGGCAGCCAGCGCTGCGGCGCTGGTACCGCGAGTTCGTTCCCCCCGGTAGTCTGGTCTTCGATGTCGGGGCCCATGTCGGTGATCGCAGTGTTGCCTTTGCGAGGCTTGGTGCCAGAGTCATCGCACTGGAGCCGCAGCCGGCGCTGTTACCGGTCTTGCGATTCATGACCCGGCGTGAACCAACGGTTACCGTCTTGCAGACCGCGGCAGGCGCTGCGCAGACGCAGGCAGCATTGCGCGTGAGTGAAGCAACACCGACTGTGTCGACCCTGTCATCCGACTGGATTGCCTCCGTGCAGCATGTCAATCGCGGGTTCAGGCGTGTGCGCTGGGAGTCGACCGTGCTTGTTCCGGTCACGACACTGGACGCGTTGATCGAGCAGTATGGCGTGCCGGCATTCGTCAAGATCGATGTGGAAGGGTTTGAAGCCGAAGTCCTGCGAGGGCTCGGTCAGCCGCTGGCGGCGGTCTCGTTCGAGTTCATTCCCGGAACGATGGAAGTCACCGAAGCCAGCCTGCAGCGGTTGGAAGCACTCGCAGCGTATCAGTACAACGTTGCGTTGGGGGAGCGACGCCGCTTTGTCTTCGCCGACTGGGTCGATCAAGATACCTTGCTTCGCTGGTTGCACGGAGGCGGATCCGGACCGATGTCCGGCGATATCTACGCCCGTCGCGTCTCGTCAACACCCCCGTCTCGCACGATAGCGTAATTCCATCCCCGCTTTTCCCGGAATGCATGCCTTTTCCGTCAGGTCGATGACCTGCGATGTCTGAATCATCCTGACTTTGGTCTGTTCCGTGTTGTCGAAGGCCGTCTATCCTGTGACACGATGCAGTTTGCTGCGATCAACGCTCGCGTGTCTGCCAGTCGGCGGGAGAACAATGCGCTATTCGGCATGGCAATTATTCAAGCAGTCGTTACGGGGTCATCGGGGCTGGCCGCGCATGTGGCGTGATGCGACGCCTCGACCGAGCTACGACGTCGTCGTCATCGGAGGCGGTGGCCACGGGTTGGCAACAGCCTATTATCTTGCGAGCCTGCATGGTGTGCGCAATGTGGCTGTCCTCGAAAAGGGCTGGATCGGCAGTGGTAACGTCGGTCGAAACACCACGATCATCCGGTCCAACTACATGCTTCCGGCGAACACGTATTTTTACGAGCACTCGCTGAAGCTCTGGGAAACGCTCGAACAGACGCTCAATTTCAACACGATGGTCAGCCAGCGGGGCGTGCTCAACCTCTATCACTCTGACGCCCAGCGCGATGCGTATGCGCGCCGCGGCAATGCCATGCGGCTTGCCGGCGTCGATGCCGAGCTGCTGGACGCCGACGCCGTGCGCCGGCTGGTGCCGATCCTTGATGTCGACAATGCCCGCTTTCCCATCATGGGTGGTCTGCTTCAGCCCCGCGGCGGGACGGTGCGTCATGACGCCGTGGCGTGGGGATACGCAAGAGCAGCCGATGCGCTGGGTGTCGATATCATCCAGAATTGCGAAGTGACCGGCATTCGCGAACGAAATGGGCGTGTGGTCGGTGTCGAGACGGTGAAGGGCTTTATCGGCGCGGAGCGTGTCGGTGCCGCAGTTGCCGGCAATACCACGCGTATCGCCGATATGATCGGCCTGCGTCTCCCCATCGAAAGCCATGTCCTGCAGGCATTCGTCACCGAGGGCGTCAAGCCGCTGCTTGATACCGTGGTGACGTATGGCGCTGGTCATTTTTATATCAGTCAGTCGGACAAGGGTGGTCTGGTGTTCGGTGGGGACCCAGATGGCTACAACTCGTACGCCCAGCGAGGCAATCTGCCAACGGCTGAAGAGGTCATGGCCGGTGCCATGGCGCTGATGCCGGTCATGGGGCGGTTGCGGGTTCTTCGTCAATGGGGCGGAATCATGGACATGACCATGGATGGCAGCCCGATCATTGGTCCCGTCGGCCTCGACGGCTTTTTCCTGAATGGTGGCTGGTGCTACGGGGGCTTCAAGGCGACGCCTGCCTCAGGGTGGTGCTTTGCGCATCTGCTGGCCAATGGCAGCAACCATCAGCTGGCAGAACGCTTTTCGCTCGATCGTTTCGTGCAGGGGCGAACGCTTGATGAAAAGGGTGTGGGGCCGAGTCCATGGCTTCAGTAACTGGCGATGTTCGCATCTCGGGCCAACCGAGGAGAGAAACCGATGCAACGACTTGAGTGTCCCTGGTGTGGCCTGCGTGATGTGTCGGAATTTCAGTACCAGGGCGATGCATCCCGGCAGCCTCCCGCGCTCGATGCGAGCATTGACGAGGCGCATGATGCCGTTTTCCTGCGTGACAATCCGCGTGGCTGGCATCTGGAGTGGTGGCATCATGTCGCGGGCTGTCGACGTCATGTCAAGGTGCTGCGTCACACGCTGACGCATGAGGTTGCCGCGACTGGCTGGGCTGAAGACACGCTGGTGCCGCCGCAGCAGGAGGCGGATGAGAGATGAGCGCCACGCAGCCACTACGGCTCCCGAGCGGCGGGGCCATCGATCGGAGTCGACCCCTGACAGTGCAGTTTGACGGTCGGCCCTGTCACGGTTTTGCCGGAGATACGCTGGCATCGCTGTTGTTGGCCAACGGCGTCCGGTTGCTTGGTCGCAGTTTCAAGTACCACCGTCCCCGCGGGCTGTTCGGCGCCGGCCTCGAGGAGCCGAATGCACTGCTCGAAATCGGCGATGGCGCGAGTCGAATTCCGAACACGCGTGCCACCATGGTCGAGGCGATCGATGGGTTGATTGCCTTCAGTCAGAATCGCTATCCGTCGTTGCGGTTCGATCTGTATGCGGTCAATGGCCTGTTCCACCGCCTGCTTGTGGCAGGCTTCTACTACAAGACCTTCATGTGGCCTGCCTCGTTCTGGGAGCGTCTGTACGAGCGGCGAATCCGTGCGGCAGCCGGCCTGGGTCGCCCGCCGGACGGACCTGACCCGTCGACCTATCAGCACGTGCATGCGCATGCTGACGTGGTTGTCGTTGGCGCTGGTCCGGCGGGCCTGCTCGCGGCGTTGGCGGCCGCCATGCGTGGTGCGAAGGTGATCCTGGTCGAGGCTCGGCCATGGCTGGGTGGACGCGTCGGTTGTGAGCGCAACGCCATTGCCGGGCTGACCGGGCAGGTGTGGCTGGAGCGCTGTCTGAACCATCTGAACGGGTTTGACAACCTGCGTATCCTGCGCCGCACCACACTGACGGGGGTTTACGATCAGTCCGTGGTTGCGGCTGTCGAGGAGACCGATCCCGAGGCATTGCGTGACGATCCCGGGTTGCCGCGGCAACGGCTGTGGGTCATTCGCCCACGCCGCATTGTCGTTGCCAGTGGCGCCTGGGAGCGGCCGATGGTGTTCGATGGCAACGATCGCCCGGGCATCATGCTCGCCGGTGCGATGCGTACCTACCTGAATCGGTTTGCCGTGCTGCCGGGCCGTCGTGTCGTTGTGGCAACCGCCCATGACGAAGGCTATCGGACCGCCATTGACCTGCGTGCTGCGAATCAGAATGTTGTCGCTGTTCTCGACGCACGTGCAGAGCCTGGCGAGGTCGCCGAGTCTGCACGTGCAGCAGGGATCAAGGTCATTGCCGCAGCGCTGCCTGCTGGAACCCGGGGCAGGCAGGCGCTGCGTGCCGTGCAGATTCAAGACCTGAGTGGCCGCCACCTCGACACGCTGCGCTGTGATGCGATGGCAATGTCAGCGGGGTTCTCGCCTGATCTGTCGTTGTTGACGCAACGTGGTGAGCGGCCGCGCTGGGATCCGGAACGGGGGCTGTTCCTGCCACCCGAGGCGTCGGGTCCGCTGATTGCGGCTGGCGCTGCAGCGGGTTGTTTCGGTGCTGATGCGGCGCTGGCTTCGGGCTGGGCTGCCGGTCTCCGGGCGGCGAGCGAACTGGGCATGCATGCCGACGTGGCAAGGCCTGCGGATCTGGCTGCGTCGAACGAAGCCCGAACGCAGCCTGCGCTGTCGGATGTTGGTGAAGGTCGGGTAGAGATGATTGCCGGGCAGCCAGGGCAGGTGTTGCTTAAGCGCTGCCCGGGAGCGGGGAAGGCGTTCGTCGACATGCAGCATGATGTCACTGCTGACGACATCGCGCTGGCGCATCGAGAGGGATTCGTCAGTGTCGAGCACCTGAAGCGGTACACCACGCTCGGCATGGCAACGGATCAGGGCAGAACGTCGAGCGTGAATGGCCTGTTGCTGCTGGCCAGCGCGCGCGGAGAGCCGGTCGATCAGGTCGGGACGACACGCTCGCGTCCCCCTGCCGTACCGGTTTCGGTCGGCGTCCATGCCGGCCATCGCCGGGGCAGGGATTTCATGCCGGTTCGCCGTACTGCTCTGCATGCGCAGCATGTGCAGTGTGGTGCCTGTTTCATTGAGGCCGGCCAGTGGTTGCGTCCGTCGTGCTACCCGCAACCTGGTGAAGATGTTGCTGCCGCGACGATCAGAGAAGCGCTTGCCGTGCGCGCATCTGTCGGCCTCTGCGACGTTTCCACGCTGGGCAAGATCGATGTCATGGGGCCGGATGCTGCCGAGTTCCTGAACCGGATCTACCTCAATGGCATGCTGAAACTGCCAGTTGGCCGGGTGCGCTATGGTTTGATGCTGCGGCTTGATGGTCATGTCTTCGACGACGGTACGGCAACCCGGTTGTCGCCGACGCACTATCTGGTCACGACCACGACGGCCAACGCTGCGCGCGTGCTTGCCCACATGGAATTTCATGCGCAGGTTGCATGGCCCGAGCTTGATGTTGCGTTGTGTTCTGCAACCGAGCAGTGGGCGACGGTGGCCGTTGCCGGGCCCAGCAGTCGAGAGACGCTGGCTGTCGCTCTGCCCACGCTCGATCTGTCGGATCAGGCATTACCGTTCATGGGATTTGCCGAGACCGTTGCGCCAGGTTTTCCGGTTCGTGTGTCACGCATCAGCTTTTCTGGCGAGCTTGCCTACGAGGTGTCGGTTCCGTGGGGCTGGGGGGAGTGGCTCTGGGTCCGGTTGCTGGCGGCTGGCGAGCGTTTCGGGGTCACGGCTTACGGCACCGAGGCGCTCGGTGTTCTGCGCATTGAAAAAGGCCATCCGGCCGGGCCTGAGCTGGACGGCAGGACGACCGCGCTGGATCTCGGGCTGGAACGTCTGGTGCAGGCTCAGAAGAAACACTATGTCGGTGAGGCGCTATCTCGACGCCCAGGGCTCGTGGATGCTGATCGACCTCGGTTGGTGGGGTTGAAATCGGTGCGTCCGCCCCAACGTTTTCGTGCTGGTGCGCATTTGTTTGCCAGCGGTGCGGAGCCTCGCTCCGACGCTGGTGAGGGCTGGGTGTCTTCGGCGGCTTACAGCCCGCATTGCGATTGCTGGATCGGTCTCGGTTTTCTGTCGCGCGGCGCATTCAGGCAGGGCGAAGTCATTCAGGCGCACGATCCGCTTCGGGGTGAGTTGGTGGATTTGGAGGTCTGTAGTCCTGTTTTCATCGATTCAGAGGGGGAGCGGTTGCGTGGCTGATGACAAACACGCGGCAGTGCACGACAGAGTCCGGTTGAGTCCTCTGCAGAGTCTGGCGTTGCCTGCTCCGCCAGAGCTGACCGGCACAGGCAGCAACGCAGCGCACGCGCTGCTGCTCGAGCATGTATCCGGGGTTGCGTTCTGTCAGGTGTTCGCGCGTCAGGGTCGGGCTGATGATGTCGAGTCGATACTTCTGGGGCAAGGACTGGTTGACGGTTTTTCGGCTGGAGCCGGCCCCGAGTGTCTGCCGCTCGCGCCCGGCCAGTGGTTGTTGCTTGCTGGAGCAGGAGCGGACGGCGGGTTGTGTGCACATCTTCGCGCCCGTCTTGACGGACTTGCCGATGTCAGTGATCAGGGCCACGCACGCGCCTTGATTCGGCTGCGTGGTGTGAATGTGATGACACTGCTGTCACGCGGTTGCAGTCTCGACTTGAGCACTTTCGAGACACCGACAGAAGGCTGGTATCCGCACCGACGGGCGGTGGCGCAGACATTGCTGCTTGGCGTTCCCGTTGTCATTTATCATGATCACAAAGGCCCCGGGTTCAACGTGATCGTTTACCCGGGCTTTGCGATGACGCTATGGGAGCTGCTGGTGGAGGCGGCTCACGGTTTGTCTCCAGCCTGTTTCGAATCTGACCCCTCGGCTTTCTGATCATCGGATCTGTCTGGTGCATCACCTGACGCATGTCCCGTCAGCGCATTGTCCTTTGGCAGCGTCGATACCGTCTGGTCGGCACTGGCCAACGAGACAGGCTGCATGTCGAGACCTTGTTCCGCGGGTTGCGTTCTGTTGAGGAACGGGCTGTCCGAATCATGATCCTCCATGGTGACACTGCCGCGCAGCCGGGCGCCATCCTCAACGCTGATCCGCGGTGCTTTCAGGTTTCCGGTGACAAACGCCGAGTGGCGCACGGCAATCAGCTCCCCGGCATAGACATCGCCAACGAAGTTTCCGTTGATCACGACGGTATGCGCTTTGATGTCGGCCTCAACCTGCCCACGCGCGGCAATGGTCACCGTATTGTCAAGCGCGCTGATCGAGCCGCGAATCTGACCGTCGATGACCAGGTCTTCCTGCGTCTCGAGCGTCCCGTCAACCGTCATCGAAGCGCTGATGAAACTGCCATCCTTGCGCGTCTGGGTAGCAAACGTCGACTCGTCCGGCGGCACCCGTTTGGGCGGCGCCTCCTTGGTGCGCGAAGCAGCTGGAGGTGCGATCGGAGCTGACTCTGTCAAGAGACCTCCCTGCTGACTGGTCGGGGTATCACGCAAGCTGCGTTTGGCATTGTCCGGGCGATCGACGCCCGGTTTGTTGCGTTTGCCGATCTCGAACATGGGAAGCCCTCTGTCTGGTGGCAATGATCAATGACCCGGGTCAAACATAATCGTTGTGGACCTGATTGCGCAATGCGCGACCGCGCGGTGCTGTTTCGGCAACCGGGGCTGGACCTGTGAAGTCAATGATGTTAATTCATTCTCTTGAGTTCCATGCTGGTTTCTGTGATCAGGAGCTCGACTGTCAGGACAGCGTGTGGAGGGGCACGTGGGAGACAAGAAAGAGTGGATCTGTCGGCCGGCATCAGCTGAAGCCGACGCGGCCATCACGCAGGCGGGCGGTGTCGAAGCGGCGCGTGAGTGCCGAACTGGAATGGTGATCGCCGCCATCAACGAGAAGGAAGCCAGGCAATTTGCCGCACGTGATTTTGCGGCGCTGTATGGCGCTGATGCAGAGGAGGCCTGGTTTCACTGCGAGATGGATGAGGACGACGCGTTCTAGGGTTGTGCGCCTGCGGCTGCCGGGGTGGAGCACGCGCACGCTTCGGCTGAACGATCTAAGTGTGGCAGACTTGTAGGGGGCTGGATCGTGTTCAGGGCGCGGTTGATCAGGCGCGCGCCCGCTCCTTGAAAAGTCTTGCCGCTGGAGGAGTCCCCATGTTCAGTGAAGTCAGTGTTGCCACCGATTTTCATGCTCAGGCGCTGCGAGGGATTCCGGTGGCTGCCGATCTGGCCAGCCAGCTTGGTGTGCCTCTATCCGTCCTGTCGGTGGTTCCAGGCGATGATCTGGTGGCGGCTCGTACGCAGGACCTGCGTGCTGCGCTTGTCCAACAGGGGGTCGATGCACGGCTGGATGTGGTGCCTGATGTCTCGCCCGGTAACCGGATTGCCGAAACAGTCCGCGCCAGTCCTGATCGGTTGCTGTGCATGGCCAGCCACGTGCGCGGTCCGGCTGCCGAGGCGCTGCTTGGTAGCGTTGCCTCACGCGCCATTGCTGGAAGCCGGCGTCCTGTAATGTTGATCGGCCCGCAGTGTGCGGAGCGGTTTGCGTCTGGTTTCCGTCGGGTCATGGTCTGCGTCGATGGCTCTGACCTGTCAGAGCGGGTATTGCCTGCCGCGCTCGGCCTTGCGAGACAGCTGGGGGCGGTGCTGCAGTTGACGCAGGTGGTTCCGCCCGGGCTGGGTCCAAGCGCCGGCCGCGCCGTCGAGGCAGTTGCGGAGCGTCTGCGTGCTGAATCTGGTCTTGCCGTCGACGTTCGCCAACTGATTGGTGGTGACGCCGGCGCGGTTCTGATCAAGGCGCTGGATGAAGACCGTCAGACGCTTCCCTGCATGGCAAGCCATGGGCGAAGCGGTCTGGAGCGCGTCTTGCTCGGCAGTGTGGCCAGGCATGTCGCGCGGTATGCGCCGGTTCCGGTGGTGCTCGAAAGTGTGCCTGATCCGGCGAACGATGCCGGTTTGCCGCCTGGTGTGCATGTCGTGGGTTGAGCGAATGTCAGTCTGGCGAGCTGGTGCGGGCGACGACCCAAAGTTCAACGCTTGCACACCCTGCCTTGACCAGACAGTCAGCGATTGCCTCGCTCGTGGCCAGCGTCGTTGCAACGTCATCCACGACCGCAACCCGCTTGCCGCGCAGGTCGGCGTTGCAGACAAAGGCGCCCGGAATATTCCGGGCCCGCTCCTGGCCGCTCAGACGACTCTGCATGCTGGTGTAACGTGACCGCTTCACAATTCCTGTGCAGAGCGGGATCGCGAGCTGGTGTGCGACCGGTCTGGCGAGCTCCAGCGCCTGGTTGAAGCCCCTTTCCCTCAGTCGGCGGCGATGAAGCGGGGTCGGAATCACGATATCTGCCCGTGCGCCTCCGCGCTGCAGTGTGCGCGCCAGCAGGCCGCCAAGCAGTCTGCCGTTCGCGAGACTGCCATGGAACTTCAATTGTCGGATCAGATGATCAATCGGTGGTTCGAACAACCAGGGTGCACGCACGGTGGTAATCGATTCGGCCGGTTCACGACAGCGTGCGCATGTTTCGCCCGACGTGGCAACTGGTGAGGCGCAGCGGCGACAAGGAAGCCTGTTCCATGGCAGGTGACGATAGCAGGAAGGGCAGATGTCCAGGCCATTGCCGATGCCCTGCCCGGAACACACGATGCAACGGCTGCCGAACACCTGGTCGGCGAGCCTCAGAAATGCAGCGTAGCGATCTTGCAAACCCATCATCACTCCCTGACCCGGTGCAGGTCGTCCCTGTTACCATACGTTGGTGATAGCTGTTCGACACCAAACCTGAACCGTTCATTCGAGGATGTCCATCATGGATCGGAACGCCCCGGACCTCGGCGAGCTGGATCAGCGCCTGATCAGGCGTCGGTCCGATCGTGTCGCGACACGCTATGACGCCGCGGCAGTGCTGCAACGCGAAATTGCCGGGCGGATGCTCGAACGGCTTCAGTATATTCGCTTGCAGCCCGAGCGGGTGCTTGATCTGGGCTGCGCCACGGGGCACGCCTGCGCCGGTCTGCATCAAGCCTATGGCGAAGCAAGGATCATCGCGGTCGATGTGGCGCTGAAAATGTGCATCGAGGCTGTCGCAGCGGCGAAATCGGGCTGGTTCGGCCGTCGCAGGTGGCAGGTCGTCTCCGGGTCGGCAGCGGCGCTTCCGTTCGCTGACCAGACTATCGATCTGGTGTTTGCCAACCTCCTGCTGCACTGGTGCCCACACCCTGATGCCGTGTTCCGCGAGTGTCAACGGGTGCTGCGCCCGGGTGGCCTGCTCATGTTCTCGTCACTGGGCCCCGACAGCTTGCGGGAGTTGCGCGCAGCCTGGTCGACTGTTGATGCTGGCCAGCATGTTCACGCCTTCACCGACCTGCACGATCTCGGCGACGCGTTGGTCAGGGAGCGTTTTGCCGACCCGGTGATGGACGTCGAGTGGTTGACGTTGACCTACCCGACGCTGAACGGCCTGGTCACGGATATCCGTCAGTCCGGCGCAGGTAACGCGGCGACCGGGCGTCGTCGTGGTTTGCTTGGGCGGCGTCAGGCGGAGGCGCTGCGCGCTGCCTACGAGCAGTATCGGGGTGATGATGGGCGCCTGCCGGCCACCATGGAGATTGTCTACGGACACGCCTGGGCCAGCGCCGAGCCGATGCAGCGCCGCGAGTCGTCTGGCGAGGTCAGCATTCCCTTGAGCGGAGTGCGGCGATCGCTGCGCGGTTGAGTCGCCCGGGGGCGAGCGTGCAACATGCACAGGCTTTCATCCTGGCGGCTTCTCCACTAAACTTTACCCATGCGGTCGGGAATCGGGTTTGCGGGAGAAGCTTGTGGTCTTCCATCTGCCATCAGCATCGCAACAGGACCAGGATGCCGAGCGGCTGATTGTCTTGCGTCCGCATAACGGGATTTACTGGCGTACCACGCTCTGGGTCTATGTCGCCCTGTGCGTGGTGGCCATGACGGTCGCAATCGGCTTTGCAGTGATCGGCTTCTGGCCGATCCTGCCGTTTGCCGGCCTGGAGCTGACTGCGCTCGGGGTTGCGCTGTATGTCTCGGCAAGGCGTGGGCACTATCGCGAGGTTGTCAGGGTTTCGGGTGGGCGGGTGTTTGTCGAAAAGGGCCGACAGCGACCGGAGCAGCATTGGGAATTCCACCGAGCCTGGTGTGAAGTCGTCCTGAGCCCGCCATGCAGCCGCCTTCGTTCGGCCCGGCTTGCACTGAAGTCTGCCGGTGTCAGTGTTGTACTCGGTGAGTTTCTGACCGACGATGAGCGCACAAGGATTGCGCAGGAACTGCGAGAGACGATCGGCCCGATGGGCAAGGGCGCTTGATCTGATGTTGGCGCGGGTGGTCTGGTTGCCCTGCCAGTCCCGCCGATGCAGATTTGACCGACACGCCAACGAGACTTGACGAATACCCTGGAGATTCACCTGAATGAAGACAGTGATCCGCAACCTTGCTATTGCGATCGTCGGCATGGTTCTCCCTGTCGTCCTGATGGCCCAGCCACAGGATTCTGACTGGAGACAGCCCTGGGGGCTCAATCTGCCGCAGGGCGTCACCTCGCTCAGTCGCGACGTCTATGACCTGCACATGCTGGTGTTCTGGATCGTTTGCGTGATCGGCATCGTGGTGTTCGCCGGTATCGGCTATTCGGTCTGGAAGTTTCGCAAGTCACGTGGGGCCGTAGCTGCCACCTGGCATCACAGTACCGCGGTCGAGATCGTCTGGACGGTTGTGCCGTTCCTGATCCTGCTCGTGATTGCCGTGCCGGCGACGCGCACCATGATCGCCATCGAGGACACCAGCGAATACGACATGACGATCAAGGTCACCGGCTACCAGTGGCTCTGGCAGTACGAGTACCTTGACGAAGGGGTTTCCTTCTACAGCAGGCTGCACCCTGACAGTGATCGCGCACGTCAACGCAACGCTGACATCCGCCCGCAGGATGTCGAAAATTATTTGCTTGATGTCGATAACCCGTTGGTTCTTCCCACCAACACGCGAGTTCGTTTCCTGTTGACGGCAAATGACGTGATTCACTCCTGGTGGGTGCCCGAGCTCGGTTGGAAGAAGGATGCGATCCCGGGTTTCATCAACGAAGCCTGGGCGAAGATCGAGGAACCCGGTATCTACCGTGGCCAGTGCGCCGAGTTGTGCGGTCGTGACCATGGGTTCATGCCGATTGTCGTTGTTGCGAAGGAGCAATCCGATTATCTGGCCTGGCTCGATGAGCAGGTCCGACCGACCAACGGCGTTGCGATCGCGAATGGCGAGCAGCCGGCCGCAGATGTTGTCGAGCCCGTTCTCGCCGCTGGCGACCCCGAGTTGATGGAACTCGGCGCGAGCGTCTATGGCGCCGAGTGCGCCTCCTGCCACATGCCGGAAGGTCAGGGCATGGGGATCTTCCCGGCGCTTGCCGGAAATGCCCGGCTGGTCGATGATCCGGACTGGCTTGCCGACGTGCTGCTGAACGGAGTGGCTGGAACAGCCATGGCGGCGTTTTCCGGTCGGCTCAATGACAACGAGATTGCTGGCGTGATGAACTATATCCGCAGCAACTGGGGGAATGACGGTGAGCCCGTCGACCCCGTCAGCATTCGTGATCTGCGTTGATTCTTCACTGACCAATCGCTAGCAGGGGGTATTCGCCGATGTCCGCCACCAGCCATCATGCCAGCCACGATGATGCGCACGACCACGGGCCGCCGCCGGGTCTGACCCGCTGGCTGTTCACGACCAACCACAAGGATCTCGGTGTCCTGTACATGGTCTTCGCCCTGATCATGTTCTTCGTGGGCGGTGCCATGGCCATGGTGATTCGGGCCGAGCTCTTCCAGCCTGGCCTGAATCTCGTTGACCCGCATTTCTTCAACCAGATGACCACCATGCATGCGTTGGTGATGATCTTCGGTGCGGTGATGCCGGCGTTTACCGGGCTTGCCAACTGGTTGATTCCGGTGCAGATCGGTGCGCCTGACATGGCGCTGCCGAGAGTCAACAACTGGGCATTCTGGCTGCTCCCGGCCGGTTTCTTCATGTTGTTGCTGACGCTGTTCTTGCCCGGCGGTGGTCCGGCCGGTGGCTGGACGATGTATCCCCCATTGGTCCTGCAGCTCGGTGATGCCTTCCCCTTCCTGATCTTCGCGGTTCACATTCTTGGCATCTCGTCGATCATGGGGTCGATCAATATCGTCGCAACCATCCTCAACATGCGCGCACCTGGCATGAGCCTGATGAAGATGCCGCTGTTCGTCTGGGCCTGGTTGATCACCGCGTTTCTCATTGTTGCCGTCATGCCGGTGCTCGCTGGTGCCGTGACCATGCTGCTGACCGACCAGTACTTCGGCACCAGCTTTTTCAATGCTGCCGGTGGCGGGGATCCGGTGATGTTCCAGCACATCTTCTGGTTCTTCGGTCACCCCGAGGTGTACATCCTCATCCTGCCGGCATTCGGGATCGTCTCTGCCATCATTCCGACGTTTGCCCGCAAGCCGTTGTTCGGTTACAGCTCGATGGTCTACGCGACGGCGAGCATCGCCTTCCTCAGCTTCATCGTCTGGGGCCATCACATGTTTACCGTCGGCATGCCGCTGTCTGGGCAGCTGTTCTTCATGTACGCCACCATGTTGGTGGCGGTGCCGACCGGCGTGAAGATCTTCAACTGGATGGCCACCATGTGGCAGAGCTCGATGACATTCGAGACGCCCATGCTGTTCGCCATCGCGTTTGTCATCCTGTTCACGGTGGGTGGGCTATCGGGGGTGATGCTGGCGCTCGCTCCGGTTGACCTGCAATACCACGATACCTACTTCGTGGTTGCCCACTTCCACTACGTGCTCGTGTCCGGCGCGGTGTTCTCGATCATGGCGGCTGTCTACTTCTGGCTGCCGAAGTGGACCGGCCACATGTACGATGAACGCCTCGGCAAATGGCATTTCTGGCTGTCGGCGATTTCCGTCAATGTGCTGTTCTTCCCGCAGCACTTCCTCGGGTTGGCTGGCATGCCCCGGCGAATTCCGGACTACGCGCTGCAGTTCGCCGATTTCAACATGATTTCGTCGATCGGCGGATTTGCCTTCGGCTTGTCACAGCTGATTTTCCTGTGGGTGATCGTCAAGTGTGTCCGCGGTGGTGAGAAGGCGACTGACGAAGTCTGGGAAGGCGCCGAAGGTCTGGAGTGGACGCTGCCATCTCCAGCCCCCTACCACACCTTCGAAACTCCACCGGTCGTCAAGTAGCAGGTGTGCACGCGTTGAGTGAAAAGCAGTTTCACAAGCAGCGGCGGCGCGGGGTCCTGATTACCGCGCTGCTGCTTGCCGCAGCAGCACTGGGCGTCTATCTGGGGTTCATCATCGTCCAGTTACTTAGTTGACAACGGCAGTCCCGATTCCGGAGGCAATGTTGGCAATTTCAACGAGACAGGCAGGCAGAACGGGTCAGGCCCGGCATGGTCGCGTCGTCGGCGGATTGTTCGCGCTGGTCATCGGCATGTTCGGATTCGGCTTTCTGATGGTGCCGCTCTACGAAAAATTCTGTGAAATCACCGGGTTCAACGGCTTTGTCAGTACCGATGCAGCGGCCGGGCCCGACGATGGTGCGGTCGTTGATCCCGATCGTCGTGTGCGAGTCGAGTTTGTCTCGACAGTGAACGAGCGGCGCCCCTGGGAGTTTCGCGCCGAGCAGGCATCTTTCGAGGTGACGCCGGGTGAGTTGCATACAGCGTATTTCATTGTTGAAAATCAACAGGACGCTGCTGCCACCACACAAATCATTCCCAGCGTTGCCCCCGGCAACGCTTCCCGGCACCTTCGCAAGACGGAATGTTTCTGCTTCACTGCGCAGCATTTCGACAGCGGCGAGACGCGGGTGATGCCCGTGACCTTCTTTGTCGATCCGGCGTTGTCCGAACGCACCAGCACCTTGACACTGTCGTACACGCTGTTCGATGTCTCCGCAGGTGATGCACCGGACGTCGACGAAGATGCTGCCAGTCTGCATGCGGGCGCTGGCTGACCGGGCCTGGAACCGGCAAATCACGAGGAAATACAAGCATGAGCAACACCCCTCAGACTTACTTCGTGCCCCACGACAGTCGTTGGCCAGTGATCGGAATTCCCGGCATGGTTCTACTGACCGCCGGGTTCTCCGGGTTTCTGAACGGTGCGGGCTGGGGCGTGCCGATGATGGTCGCCGGTGCGGCCATCACCGTGCTCATGACCGTGATGTGGTTCAGGGATGTGGTCAACGAAAGTGTCGCCGGGCGTTACAACAGCCAGGTTGACGCGTCGTTCCGTCAGGGAATGGCCTGGTTCATCTTTTCTGAAGTCATGTTCTTCGGCGCATTTTTCGGTGCGCTATTCTATGCGCGGGTGTTCTCCGTGCCATGGCTGGGGGGGGACGATCCGTCAACCAGCCGTTTCCTGTGGGATTCGGTGATCCTGACCTGGCCAACGGCCGGACCTGGTGAGTTGTTCCAGGCCCTCGAGTTCCAGGCGATGGGTCCCTGGGTCTTGCCGACGCTCAACACCATGATTCTTCTGACATCCGGCGTGACCTTGACAATTGCGCACCATGCGATCAAGGAAAACCATCGCTCGCGGGTGATCTGGGGGTTGAGCGCGACGGTCGTGCTCGGCCTGATCTTCATGAGCGTGCAATCCTACGAGTACGTTTACGCGTATCAGGACCTCAACCTGCGGCTCGATACCGGCATCTATGGCTCGGTGTTCTACTTGCTGACCGGTTTTCACGGTGTGCACGTGACAATCGGCGCCATTGCTCTGTTCGTCATGTTGATCCGCTACATCAAGGGGCATTTCACTGCAGACAATCATTTCGGCTTTGAGGCGGCAGCCTGGTACTGGCACTTCGTCGATGTTGTCTGGCTGTTGCTGTTTGTCGTGATCTACCTGATCTGACGACGTTTGCTTTTAAGGCATGTGCATTGGTCAGACGCGCTGATAGGGGTGACTGTTCGGTTCGATCACCCCGGTCATCACCAACGTGATCAGCGCCAGAAAGAGAACCACCGACAGCCCGACCCGAATTGTCAGCGCTCGCACCACACGCCGTGAGTCGCTGCCGTCGCGAATCAGGTAGACGGCAGCCGACGCCAGACTGGTGAGGATCGCGATCAGCGTCAGGATAACCAGAAGTTTTCCGAGCATGCCCATGGGTGGACCTCAAGTTGTTGCCGGCACGGAACTGCCGATCGGGTGAGCAGTCTAGAATGCCTGTTCGCCAACCACAATGCACACGTTCGAGCGGCCAGATGACTGGTCTGCCAACGAGCGTCTCCACGACTCCGGAGAGTGACTGGCAATGGCAGCAGCTTGGCAATTCAGACCACGGTTGATTCCAACGCTGATGACCGTGCTGTTGCTGCCTATACTGATTGCGTTGGGATTCTGGCAGCTTGACCGGGCCGAGCAGAAGGAGACGGCGTTGGCGCAGTTTGATCAGCGCCTTGAGCGTGCTCCGCTGATGCTGGGGCGGGATTCCGTCGATGAGGAACGTGACTGGTATCGGCCAGTTGAAGCGTCCGGACGCTGGGTTGGTGACAGGCAGCTGCTTGTTGATAACCAGGTGCGCAACCGGGTTGTCGGATACCATGTGCTGACGCCATTGCTGTTGTCGAATGGCGTTTCCGATGGCGAGCCTGTTGCAATCCTGGTCGACCGCGGGTGGGTTCCGGCAGGTGATGACCGAGGTGTCCTGCCGGATGTGTCGATCGCGAATTCGCCTGTTGCGTTGTCCGGCCATATCGATCATGGGCCCGCGACAGGGATCCGCCTTGGCGGGATGGCCGATGGTGAATCAGGGTGGCCGCTGCGGGTTCAGTATCTGGACTTCGGTGCCCTGTCCGATCTGCTGGGCTATCCGTTGATCCCGATGGTGGTGCGACTGGATGCGGCGTTGCCGCATGGGTACTTGCGCGAGTGGCGGCCGCCGTTTCATGGTCGGTTCGGCCCCGATCGCAATCGTGGCTATGCCTTTCAATGGTTCGCGCTGGCAGCTGCGCTGCTGGTGATCTATCTGGTATTGAATGTGAGACGGGAGCGACACCTCGATCATGCGCGTTGAATCCCGGCCTGGCGGTCGCCCGAGATCCATCTGGAACGGCCGGGCCGCACTGGTCCTTCTGCTCCTCTGCTTCTTTGTTCCGGCAGTCGTTGCCTGGACGCTCTTTTTCACGGGTTGGACCCCATCGGCAACCGGTAACCATGGCGAGTTGATTCAGCCACCTGTTCGGTTCGAGCCTCTGGTCATCGATGAGCAGAGTGATCGCGTCCCTGACAGCCGATTTCGAGGTCGTTGGAGTTTGGTGGTTGATGCCGGTTCGGGTTGCGGGGAAGCGTGCGCGGAGGTGCTTGATGAGCTGCTGCGGGTCAGAGTTGCGCTGGCCCAGCATGCCGATCGAACACGGATTGTCCTCTTGTTGCCACCTGATGCGGAGCCTCCAACGCTGCCCGAAACAGCGCTTGGCCGGGTCGTATCGGTTTACTGGTACCCCGAGTCGACCGGAACGTCTGCTTCTGAGCGGTTGGCGGATGTCCAGCTGGTCGATACGCGTGGGTTTGCCATGATGCGTTACCCGGTGCCGTTCGATGCATCGGGGGTGTTCGCCGACCTGAAGAAACTGTTGCGGATTTCCAACATTGACCTGGAGCGACTCCAGGGCCTGGCGGAGGATGTCTGACGATGCGCCTGTCGTTTTTCCGACTGTCTGTTGTGGCGATTCCCTTGACGCTGGTCGTAATTCTGCTCGGCGCTTGGGTGCGTCTCGAGGATGCCGGGCTGGGTTGCCCTGACTGGCCGGGTTGCTACGGAATGCTGCTTGGTGTGCCGCAGACCGAGGCTGCGATTGCACAGGCCAATGCCGCATTCCCGGAGCGTCCCGTGCATGTGGGAAAGGCCTGGAAAGAGATGGTCCATCGATACGCGGCGGGGATTCTCGGTCTGCTGGTGCTGGCAATGGCCATCGTTGCTGTGCGTCATCGCCGCGACCCTGATCAGCAGGTGGCATTGCCACTCGGTATCGGCGTCCTGATCGTTGCGCAATCGACGCTGGGTATGTGGACGGTGACCTGGCAGCTGAAGCCACTGGTGGTGACGCTGCATCTTCTGGGCGGAATGACCACCTTGTCGTTGTTGTTCTGGTTGATGTTGCGGCAGACACGTGCGCTGCGCTCTTCGCCCGGCGATGGCGATGTGCAGGCACGCTGGGCGCTGAGACCATGGATCGCCGGTTTTGCTGCGATCGTTCTGGCGCAGATCGCACTCGGCGGCTGGGTCAGTACGAATTATGCGGCACTGGCCTGTACGCAGTTCCCCCTGTGTCAGGGCCAGTTGTTGCCTCCTGCTGACTATCGTGAAGCCTTTGTGCTCTGGCGAGGACTGGGCGTCGATTACGAATTTGGTGTGTTGGATCATCCGGCGCGCGTGGCCATTCAGCTGGTTCACAGGATCGGCGCCGTGGTGGTTCTGCTTGGTGCGCTGCTTCTGCTCTGGAGAGTCTGGTCGGCGCCGGTCGGGCGGTTGGTCAAGCGGCTTGCCGTCGTGACTGTCGCGTTGGTCGGCCTGCAGTGGGCGCTCGGCATCGGCAATGTTCTGTTCAGCCTGCCGCTGTACCTGGCAGTTGCGCACAACGGCGGTGCTGCGCTGTTGTTGCTTGGCGTGTTGACGCTTTATCATGCTGCTTGTGCAGATCGCGTCGCAGTGTCGGGTCGGGCGTCAGCAACAGCTGATCGCCAGCTGTCCGGCGTTTCTGCTTCGCCGGTTCATCGGGTCGGGCAGCCATCATGACAACGCCTGGACGTGGAAATGCTTCATTGACAGCGACGCCGCTCGAGTCCGTCGAGGTGTCCTGGCGCGACTATTACGAGCTTACCAAGCCGCGCGTCGTTGCGTTGCTGGTGTTCACGGCACTGGTCGGTATGGTGCTGGCTGCGCCGCCGGCGCAGGTTCCCTGGGATGCACTGGTGTTCGGGTCGATCGGTATTGCACTTGGCTCGGCTGCGGCGGCCGCGATCAATCAGATGGTCGACCGGCGTGCTGATGCGCGGATGGTCCGGACCAGCGGCCGCCCGATCCCTCAGGGCAAGGTCCGTACGTTGAACGCACTGTTGTTCGCCACTGCGCTGGGCGTTTCAGGAATCGGCATGCTCTGGGTGTTGGTCAATCCGCTCACAGCTGTGCTGACTTTCCTGTCATTGATTGGCTATGCCTGTGTCTACACGTTATTGCTGAAGCGGGCGACACCGCAGAATATCGTCATCGGCGGCGCAGCCGGAGCGGCACCGCCAGTGCTCGGCTGGGCAGCGGTTACCGGCGCGCTTGCTCCGGAAGCGCTGCTGCTGTTCCTGATCATCTTTGCCTGGACCCCGCCGCATTTCTGGGCTCTGGCGATTCATCGGCGTGATGAATATGCATCGGTCGGCATCCCGATGCTGCCAGTGACGCACGGAGTCGCTTACACGAAGCTGCAGATCCTGTTGTACACGGTGCTGCTGATCGGGCTGTCACTGCTGCCCTGGGCAACTGGCATGAGTGGCCTGGTCTACCTGCTGGCGGCCGTCTGGGTCAACGCGGTCTTTCTGCGCCACGTCATCAAGCTATTCCGTGGGGATGATCCAGCCCAACCGATGCGGACCTTTTCCTACTCAATTACCTATCTGATGGTGTTGTTCGCCGCTCTGCTGGCTGACCATTATCTGATCTTGCTGTACTGAACATGTTTGAGCGGGGCGACGACCTCCTGACGGTTCAGGATCCGTCGTAGCGCTCGACGATCAGGCTGGCATTGGTACCACCGAACCCGAAGCTGTTGGACATGGCGCAATCGATCGAGACGGCGTCACGCAACTCGGTGACAATCGGCACTCCAGCCATCGCCGGATCCAGCTGGTCAACATTGACCGACGGCGCAATGAAGTTGCCATCCATCATCAGCAGGCAATAGATCAATTCCTGCACGCCTGTGGCGCCGAGTGAATGCCCGGTCAGTGACTTCGTCGAGCTGATGGCCGGGATGTTGTCTGCGAAGACATCGCGGATTGCCTGGATCTCGCTCAGATCACCCACGGGTGTACTGGTGCCGTGCGCGTTGATGTAATCGACCGGGCGACGCGCTGTCGCGAGCGCCGAGCGCATGCAGCGTACCGCGCCCTCGCCGGAAGGTGCGACCATGTCGGCACCATCCGAGCTTGCTCCATAACCGGTGATTTCGGCGAGGATCGGGGCGCCGCGCGACAGCGCATGCTCGAGTGATTCGAGCACGACCATGCCACCACCGCCGGCAATGACAAAACCGTCACGATCGACATCATAGGCGCGCGACGCTGTTGTCGGTGCATCGTTGCGTCTTGACGAGAGGGCGCCCATGGCGTCGAACAGCATGGTGAGTGTCCAATGCTCTTCCTCTCCGCCGCCTGCAAACACCACATCCTGTTTGCCGAGCTGGATCAGTTCCATGGCATTGCCGATGCAGTGCGCGCTTGTGGCGCAGGCCGAGCTGATCGAGTAGTTGAACCCTTTCACCTTGTAAGCCGTTGCCAGGCATGCAGACACCGTGCTGCTCATCACCCGCGGAACCTGGTAGGGGCCGATCCGTTTCACGCCACGCTCGCGGAGAATATCGGCAGAGGCAATCAGGTTGGCTGTGGAGGCGCCACCAGAGCCGGCGATGATGCCCGAGCGCGGGTTGGAGACCAGTTCCGGCGACAGACCGGCATGCGCGATGGCGTCCTCCATCGCAACATGGGCGTAGGCGGCAGCATCACCCATGAATCGGCGAACCTTGCGATCGATGCGTGCCTCAAGGTCGATATCGACCTGCCCGGCAATCTGGCTGCGCAGACCAAGATCGGCATATTCCTGCTTGAAGCTGATTCCAGAGCGCCCGTCCCGCAGGCTCTGGCGAACGGACGCAACATCCGTTCCCAGGCAGGAAACAATCCCGAAACCAGTGATGACCACGCGTCTCATGCTCGAAACTCCCGACCCTGCTGAGGCTGCTGCCGTTAATGATTCAGTACTCGTCACTCACCCATGTTGGCGGGTGAATGGAACAACCCGACACGCAGGTTGCTGGCCCGATAGATGACATTGCCATCGACATCAAGCTCGGCATCTGCGATTCCCATCACCAGGCGTCGCATGATGACGCGCTTGATGTCGATGCGATAGGTGACCAGGCGGTGATGCGGTAGAACCTGACCGGTGAACTTGACTTCCCCGGCGCCAAGAGCCCGTCCCCGGCCCTGACCGCCTTTCCAGCCAAGGAAGAAGCCGACCAGCTGCCACATGGCGTCAAGCCCCAGGCAACCCGGCATGACCGGGTCGTTTTCGAAGTGTACGCCGAAAAACCAGAGGTCCGGATGGATATCCAGCTCGGCAATGATCTGCCCCTTGCCATGCGCACCTGACGTGTCATCGATCCGGGTGATGCGATCGAGCATCAGCATTCCGGGCTTCGGGAGTTGCGGGTTTCCCGGGCCGAACAGCCGCCCCTCTCCACAGGCGATCAGGTCTTCGTAGCTGAAGTGGCTGTGATCCTTGCAGTAATGCGGGTTTATGCTCATTCTGTCCTCATGGTGCGCGGCAATACATGCGCCGGTCGCAGGCCAGGGGCTCAACCCCCTGTTCAGGTGTGTGCAAGTTTAAGGGATCAACTGGTCCGGGGCGAGCATTACGGGTAATCCCTTGTCAGTTCGACCCGGCAAGGCCTGGATTGTTCTGCAGTGTTGCCGACCAGACAAGCAGCTGATTGTTTGCTGGCATCGGATGCGTTTCGATCCGTTGCAGGCCGCAACGCGCCGCCAGCGCGTCAAGCGCATCCAGATCGCGGATACCGCTGTGCGGATCACGCGCTCTCAACATCTCGTCAAAAGCCCGATTCCCTTCGGATGTCGGCTGACCGTGTTCATGGAACGGGCCATACAGACAGAAGCGTCCGTTCGTCGTGAGCCGCTCGCCAACGCCCATGAACAGCGCTTCAACACCCGACCAGGCCATGATGTGCGCCGTGTTGGCGGAAAAGACGTGCAGTAGAACCGTCGCCGGCCATGCATCGCGTTGCACGTCGAAGCAGATCGGTGTGAGCAGATTGCTGGATGTGGAAAGACGGCAGCGCGCCTGCAGCGTCGGAAGTGCGGCGGCAACATCGCTTGGCAGCCAGGTCAGGTGCGGCAGTGTCGCAGCAAAATGGACAGCATGCTGTCCGGTGCCGGCGCCGATCTCGAGCACGGTTCCAGGTGTGACCAGAACGCGGGCGAGGACCTGCTGGATAGGTCGCTTGTTGCGTTCGCACGCGGCCGACCACGGCAAACCGTCATTCATTGCGTCGTTTCCTGCTGCGGTTCCGAGTCAGTCGGGCCATTGTCTGCAGGCCAGTCGACCAGCCGCCGGGTAATGTCTGCAGGGTTGATGTGCGTTTCGGAAATTGCTTTGCCTCTGATCGAAACACCGGCCTGATGGACAGTTTTCGTCGTCCCCGAAACCAGTGGGTGCCACCAGGCAAGCGCTCGCCCCTCGGCAAGTCGGCGATAGCCGCAGCTTTCCGGTAGCCAGCTCACGTGCTGAAATATCTCGTCGGCCGAGAGTTGCACACAGTCGGGGACATGTTTGCTGCGCTCTGCGTAGGCGCTGCAGCGACAACGGCCAGTGTCAAGCAACCGGCAGGCGATATCGGTGTAGTGGATTTCGCCGGTATCGGCATCCTCCAGCTTGTGCAGGCAGCATCGGCCGCAGCCATCGCAGACCGCTTCCCACTCGGCATGCGTCATCTCAACAAGCTGTTTGTGTTCCCAGAACCGCGTCCTGCGCAGAGCGGCGGGACTGTCGCCATCCGTCAGCGCTTCGCCGTCAGGTGGATGTTCTGCATTGATCCTGTTCATGACGCGACAGCATACCGTTCCCAGCGTTCGGGTCAATGCAGCAGGCTGCGTTGCTGCCTGTCTCGGCAAACCTCGGTATACTCCGGTGATCTGCTGCGAGATCCACCAGTTCCGAACCCACTTCTGCTTGTCGAGTCTGTCGTCATGAATCGTATCGTTCAGGAAGCCGCGCGTCGTCGGACGTTTGCCATCATTTCGCATCCCGATGCTGGCAAGACGACGGTCACCGAAAAGCTGCTGTTGTTTGGTGGGGCCATTCAGGTTGCCGGCAGCGTCAAGAGTCGCAAGGCCGCTGCGCACGCGGTCTCGGACTGGATGGCGATGGAGAAAGAGCGCGGTATTTCAGTGACGTCGTCGGTGATGCAGTTCGCGTATCGCGACCGTATCGTCAATCTCCTCGACACGCCAGGCCATGCGGATTTTTCCGAGGATACCTACCGGGTCCTCACCGCGGTTGACTCGGCATTGATGGTGATCGACGTCGCCAAGGGTGTCGAGGAGCGAACGATCAAGCTGATGGAGGTCTGCCGGCTGCGCGATACGCCGATCATGACGTTCATCAACAAGCTTGACCGTGAAGGTCGGGACCCGTTGGATCTGATGGATGAGATCGAGACGGTGCTCGGTATTCCCTGCGCCCCCGTAACCTGGCCGATCGGGATGGGGAAGCGGTTTCGCGGTGTCTATCATCTCTACCACCGGAGCGTGCATCTGTTCCGCCCCGGGGGCGACCGTGTCGAACTGGTCATCGATGATCTCGATGATCCGCGCGTCGACGCCGAACTGGGCTCGCTGGCTGACGAGTTACGTGAAGAGGTCCTGCTGATCAGCGAAGCGAGCAACCGTTTTGACGAGGCAGCGTATCTGGCTGGCGCCTTGACGCCGGTCTTTTTCGGCTCGGCGGTCAACAATTTCGGCATTCGCCAGCTGCTCGATGATTTCGTCCGCCACGCGCCAGCGCCGCGTTCGCGAGCGGCCGAGCAGCGCACGGTCGAGGCCGACGAGTCGCGGCTGACCGGTTTTGTTTTCAAGATTCAGGCCAACATGGACCCGAACCATCGCGACCGTATCGCCTTCATGCGGGTCTGTTCAGGGCATTTCGAACGTGGCATGAAACTGCGTCATGTCCGCATCGGCAAGGATGTTCGCATTGCCAACGCCCTGACCTTCATGGCGTCCGATCGTGAGGCTGCCGAAGATGCCTGGCCGGGTGACATCCTCGGGCTGCACAACCATGGCACCATTCAGATTGGCGACACCTTCACCGAAGGTGAGGAGCTGAAATTCGTCGGCATCCCGAACTTCGCGCCAGAGCTGTTTCGTCGGGTCACACTACGTGATCCATTGCGGATGAAACAGTTGCAGAAAGGCATCGTGCAGTTGTGCGAAGAAGGCGCTTCACAGCTGTTCCGTCCGTTGATCGGCAATGAGCTGATTGTCGGTGCGGTCGGTATGCTGCAGTTCGAGGTGGTGGCGCACCGGCTGAGGACCGAGTATGGCGTCGAAGCGCGGTTTGATCCGGTTTCGGTGGTGACGGCGCGCTGGGTGGGTGGCGACGACGCCGGCAAGCTCGCCGAATTTCGCCGCCGCGCAGCGGACAATCTGGCTGAGGACGTGGCAGGAAACCTGACTTACCTCGCACCGAACCGCGTCAATCTGTCGCTGACCATGGAGCGCTGGCCTGACCTGCGTTTCCAGGCGACGCGCGAACACTGAGCTGCGAACTTGCCGGCTCCGCTCAGGAACCGACCAGCCGTTCGATGATGCGAAAACCTGCGACATAGGTGCCGGTTGCCGACCCCAGCGTGGTCAACATGAACACCAGCAGCACGCGGGAGACGCGGTTGCGCCACCAGCCGCGCGCGGAGGTGACGTCCCCGCGAAGCTTCGAAAAATCGCCAACCGTCGGTCGCCGCAGCGACAGCTCCGTGAATGCCGTCACCATGCCGACACCGATGGTGGGGTTGAGCGACGTGAATGGCGCGGCGACAAAGGCGGCAATGACCGTGACCGGATGCGCAAGCGCGACAATCGCGCCAATGGCAGCCAGCGTGCCATTGATCAGGAACCATTCGCTGACCAGTTGCAGGCCGAGGTCGGCGTTGCGGCTGAAGCCGATGACAAAACCGAGCAGCACCAGCCCGACGATGATCCAGGGGATGCGCGCCGGCCAGCGGCTTCTGGGTGGAATCGTGTCGAGTTCGCGGAGTTCGGCGGTCGGGTTGGCTGGCCGGCGATCTTCGGCCAGCTGTTCGGACAGCCCGGCGAGATGGCCGGCGCCGACCACCACCAGCGGACACGCGTACTGGCCATCAGCGTTTTGCTGATGCAGACGCAGCGCCATGTACCGATCGCGCTCCTCGATCAACGGTCGGTAGATTCCGCTCGACGCCTGTGCGAATTCGTTGAACGTCGACTCGAGGACATCGCCTTGCTTGAGCCGCTCGATCTCTTCCGGGCTGACCGATTGTCTCGACAGCACGCCGGCCATCAGGCCAGACAACAGGTTGAAACGCTGCCACCATGGTACCGACGCATAGACTCGGCGCAGCGTGACGCCGATATCGCGATCGATCAGCAGAATCGGTATCCCGGCGGCTTTTGCTTCCTCGATGGCTGCAAGCATTTCCGCGCCAGGCTTGATGCCACACTGATCGGCAACGCGTTGTTGAAAGGCGCCGAGCGCCAGACTGGCTGCAACCAGTCCTGCCTTGCCTTCCCGGACGACGCGGATGAGATCGAGATGGTCCATGGCGCCAGGCTTGAGCAGAGCCTGCTGGCGCATCGTACACAGCTCGATGGCGACGGCATCATGTTCACCGGAACGGATCAACGCCCGAACCTCGTCGGCGCTGGCGCGCGAGACATGCGCCGTACCAAGAAGCAGGTAGCGACTGCCGAGGGTTTCCACGCAGCGTCTCGGGCCCATGGGCGCATCGGTCGTGGTGACCGTCGGGCTGGAATCCGTCATCGGGTGTTGTCTATCCTGTCTGATTCGACGTCAGGTCGAGTTGGGGCGCGCACGTGGTTGCGGCGGGATCTGGAACCTTGCAGATTATCCATGCTTGGCAAGGTCCAGCCAAGCCCGGCTGTCGCCGCGAACCGGGGCCGGCAACTCCGGGTGTTGGTGGCGCGGTGGTGCAGCGATGGAGGCAGTCGCCGATGTGGGCTGGTCTGACCAGGTGGCGCGAACGCCGGATCATCACGCGATATCCGATCAGCGATGACGCTTGGCAGTGTGCGCTTGACTCGGCGGCGATGCTCCAGGCGTTGTCTGCCGACGAGCGCCTGCGTCTGCGTGATCTGTCGACGCTGTTTCTGCATCGCAAGCAGCTGGTTGGTGCGCATGGCCTGGAGATTTCACCGGCGATGGCCGCCACCATTGCTGCGCAGGCGTGCCTGCCGATTCTCGAGCTGGGACTGCCGTGGTATCGGCGCTGGCAGACGGTTGTGGTGCATGCGGATGAATTCGTCGCTCGGCAGGTCTGTCATGATGCAGACGGTCTCGCGCACGAGGGCAATTCGGTGATGGTCGGTGAAGCCTGGGAGCAAGGGCCCATTGTGCTGTCCTGGGCGGATATTGCGGCCACGCGCCCGGAAAGCGCCGATGGTGGCGCCGATGGCAATGTCATTTTGCATGAGTTCGCGCATGCACTCGACATGCTCAATGGTGATGCCAACGGCTTTCCTCCCCTGCACTCGGGAATGAACACGAACGACTGGGTTGCTGCATTTTCCGCAGCCTACGCGCATCTCTGTGATTGCGTCGATGCCGACGTCTCTACCTGGCCGGTTGACCCGTATGCCGTGGAGTCGCCTGGCGAATGCTTCGCCGTGTTGACCGAAACGTTCTTTACCCGCCCTGCCGATCTCGTCGTTGCTTATCCGGCTGTCCATGCCCAGCTGGTCGCGTTCTATCGTCAGGACCCCTTGCGGCGGGGTGTTGGCTGCTCGAGCGACTCAAGGACGCGATCGACATGCTGATCGGGATCTCCGGCCTCCAGCGCGACCACCTGGTGCGCATGCTGCAGATACATCGGTCGACGTTCGGCATATAGCGCATCGAGACCGCCTGGGCCGCGTTGCAGCAGACCGCGCCCCTGACCTGATCCGACCCGTTGCCGCAGCTGCTCGAGCGGGACGTCGAGAAAGATCACCCGGCCGAGCGCGCGCAGATGCTGCATCGCCGGTGTGCTGTAGACCATCGAGCCACCGGTGGCGATGACGCTGGGATGGGCGGGTTGAAGCGCGAGGCCCACCGATTGCTCGAGTTCCGCGAACGCGTCGACGCCGGCGTGGTCGATATGAGCTTGCAGGCTGTGACCGGTGGTCTGTTCGATGACTGTGTCCGTGTCGATGAACGGGCGCTGCAGTCGTTTGGCGAGTCGGCGTCCCAGTGTGGATTTGCCGCAGCCGGGCATGCCGATCAGAATGATGCTTGTGGGCGAGATGCTCAACCGATAGTCTCCCGGTCGTTGTTTCCGACATAATGGCATGTATCTGCCGTGCGGAAATCACTCTTTGAACTGGATGTAACTGGAGATGGGCGATGTCCGTGATGGAGCCGACCAACCTGCGCCGAGCTGCCGACAGCCAGGAATCCGGCCAGCGCCGGTTTTTTCCCGCCGTCAGATCGACCTGGATGCGCGTTATCAGCGCAATGGCGCTGTCGGGTCTGCTGATCTGCCAGGCCGCTGGAGCCACCGAAGACGCCGCTTCGAACGCAGGGCAGTCGGGAGTTCGGCTCCCGGCCCCGGAGGCCGGTATTCCGGAATTCAAGGCCGAGTATGCATTGCGGCGCAACAACCTGCATGCGGCGACGCTGACCCGGTTTCTGCAATGTACCGACGACGTCTGCCGGCTCGAGTCCGAAGGCGGCACAGCTGGCCTGCTTGATCTGTTGTTGCGCGGCCATATTCATGAGTGGACCGAATTCCGCCTGACTGCCGATGCACAGGTGATTCCCCAAGGATATTACTACCGACAACGGGCTCGCGGCGACAACGATGAGCATGTCAGGCTGTTTTTCAGCCCGGCTCGCGACCTTGACCTGCTGAGGGTGTCCAACCGTGGCGCAGAACCCTGGGAGCAGGAGGTGAGCAGCGACACGATGGACGAATTGCTGTCGCAGTTTCGCCTCATGATGGCGGTGCGCGCTGGCGAGCAGCACATGCGTTTCCCGGTGGTGCGTGGTGACGGACAAGTCCGCGACTACGAGTTTGAAGTTGCTGGTGTCGAATCGGTCGAGACGCCTGCAGGGACGTTTGAAGCGGTGCGGGTCGAGCGGTTGCGTGGTTCCGAGTCTCGCCGTACCACGACCTGGTTCGCGCCCGAGCTCGATTATCTGCCGGTGATCATCCGGCATGAGCGGGTCGGGCGGGAAACCTACACCATCGAACTCAGCAGTCTGCCGGTTGCGCCTTGAGGCAGAGCCTTCATGATTCAGCAACTCGCCGGTATCCTGGCGCCTCTATTTGTCTGTATTGCGGTCGGCTGGGGTTGGGCGAGGGCGGGACAGCCATTTGACACGGCGGGAATCGCAGCCCTGGTGACGCTGATCGGCGCACCATGCCTGGTCTTTCATACATTGTTGGTGATCGACATCGAAACGGCGCTGCTGGCGCAGGTCGGGCTTGCGACGTTGGTGTTGCTGGTCGGGTTTGCTGCTGTCGGCTTTATCGCGTTACGCGTGGCCGGGTTGCCGCAACTGACCTATTTGCCACCCTTGCTGTTTCCGAATATCGGCAATGTCGGCCTGCCGCTCTGTCTGTTTGCCTTTGGCCAGGAGGGGCTGGCGCTGGCGGTGGTCATCTTCGCGGTGATGGTGGTGTTCAACTTCACCGTGGGTATCTGGATGTACTCCGGCAGCCGGTCCCCGGTGCCGGCGCTGCTCAGCCCGATCGTCCATGCGACCTGGCTGGCTCTCGCACTGCGCCTGACTGACGTGACGGTGCCTGTTCCCGTTGTCGAGACGGCTCGGTTGCTTGGCGAGTTCACCATACCGATCATGCTGTTGACGCTTGGTGTCTCGCTGGCCAGGCTGCGAGTGGCTGCTGTCTGGCGATCGGTCTGGCTGTCCTGCCTGCGCATTGGCATGGGCGTCGTGCTGGGTGCTGTGCTGGCCGCCGTGTTTCGCTTCGACGGCGTCGTGCGCGGTGTCTTCATCCTGCAGGCGTCGATGCCGGTGGCCGTGTTTACCTATCTGTTTGCAGTCCGTTATCAACGCGAACCCGAGGAGGCAGCCGGGCTGGTGGTGGTCTCGACCGTTCTGTCGTTGTTGACACTGCCGATCCTGCTGCTGTGGCTGATACCGTGATCGACGTTCGGTTGTCGATCGTATGGCATGCCTGGGGTTGCACCATGAGGGAGTCATCATGAACAGGCCGCAGAAAAAGCCCCGTCGAGCCTATCTGCTCGACACCAATGTGCTGATCCATGACCCGGCGGCGCTGTTCCGGTTTGCCGAGCACGATGTGCTGTTGCCGATGGCGGTGCTCGAGGAGCTTGACCGGTTGAAGACCGGGATCAACGAGACCGCGCGCAGCGCGCGACAGGCCTCGCGGAAGCTGGGGCTGTTGCTTGATCGTGTCGATCCTGCCCGGATCCGAGAAGGCGTTGCTCTGCACGACTCGGTCCGCGGGCGTTCGGGACGGCTGTATTTTCTGACCTCCGAGGAGGAAGCGTCTGCGCGACCGCTGTCAGCAGATGACCGAATCATCGCGGCCGCTCGCGCGACGGCGCAGCGACGTCCCGATGAAACCGTGGTGCTGGTCAGCAATGACATCAACCTTCGCGTCAAGTGCGTTGCACAGGGAATCCTCGCCGAGGACTTTCGCCATGACCGCGTGCTCGATGACAGTGACACGATGGATGCCGGCGTCTGGAGTGTCGATTCCGCGCTCCTGCAGACGGCGAGTCCAATGATCGGTCAGGAGGGCGTGTTCGAGATTCGAGCTGACGTCTGCGCCGACTGGAGTCCTGGCGGGCTATTGTGCGCTGGCGATGTTGACGGGGATGATCCCGCAGGCGATGTCGGTTGGCTGATCCGTGGCTGTGATGACCGTCGAGCGCTGATCGAGCGCTGCCGTGACTACCGAAGGAAGGAGGACGCGATCTGGGGGGCCACGGCGCATAGTCTGCGTCAGAACCTGGCGTTGAACCTGCTGCTCGATCCACAGTTCGACCTGGTCACGCTCTCCGGCCCTGCCGGCACGGGCAAGACCTACCTGGCGCTCGCCGCTGGCCTGCAGCTGATTTTCGAAGAGCGGCGCCATTCGCGTATCGTGATCACGCGAGAAACGGTGGCGATGGGCGAGGATATCGGTTTTCTTCCCGGGAGCGAGGAAGAGAAGATGGCACCGTGGATGGGTGGTATCGAGGATAACCTCGACACGCTGATCGGCGATCGCGACAGCTGGGCGGGGGCTGTTGCGCGCGACAAGATCCAGGCGCGGGTCGTCTTTCGGTCGCTCGGCTTCATGCGCGGGCGGACCTTCAACGATACCTTCCTGATCATTGACGAAGCGCAGAATCTGTCGCCGAAGCAGATGAAGAATCTGGTGTCTCGCGCTGGCCGGAACACGCGGATCGTCTGCCTGGGTAACGTCAACCAGATCGACAGCCCGTATCTGACCGCTGCGTCATCAGGGCTGACGTATCTGGCCGAGCGTTTCAGGCCCTGGCCGCACGCGGCGCATGTCGTTCTGCACGGCGTGGAGCGCTCACGCCTGGCGATGGCCGCCGAGTCGTTGTTGTAAAGGCGGCCTGCCCGAACGGGTGGAGGTCAGCCGTTGTCGGCATCGAGCCCGACGTTGTTGCGCGCGAGCGCCTGTTCTGCGCGGTAGCTGGAGCGTACCAACGGCCCCGATACCACCTCCAGAAACCCCATGTCCAACCCGATCTGACGGTATTCCCGGAATTGTTCGGGCGTCACGTAACGTTCAACCGGAAGGTGGTTCGGCGTGGGGCGCAGATACTGGCCGAAGGTGACGATGTCGACGTTGATCCGACGCAGATCCTCGAGCGCTTCGCCGATTTCGGCATCCGTCTCGCCAAGCCCGAGCATCAGGCTGGTCTTGGTCAGGACGTCGGGGCGATGCTGCTTGGCATGCGCCAGCACATCCAGCGTCTGCTGATACGACGCTCTCGGGTCGCGCACAGGGTGCGTCAGCCTGCGGACCGTCTCGAGATTCTGCGCATAGACATCAAGGCCGGAGTCGACGACTGTCGCCACATCGTCGAGACGCCCCTGAAAGTCAGGTGTCAGCGCCTCGACGCCGGTTTCCGGGTTGACCGCCTTGACGGCGCGGACACAGGCTGCATAGTGGCCCGCGCCACCATCGGGCAGGTCATCGCGGTCGACCGATGTCAGCACGACGTAGCGCAGTCCCATCAATCGCACCGACTCGGCGGTGTTGGCCGGTTCTTCAGCGTCCAGCCAGCCCCGCGGATTGCCGGTGTCGACTGCGCAGAACCGGCAGGCGCGGGTGCAGACGGCGCCCATCAGCATGATGGTGGCCGTTCCGGCACCCCAGCATTCGCCGATGTTGGGACACATCGACTCCTCGCAGACCGTTGCCAGACGGTGCTTGCGCACGGTATTGCGCACTGCCGCATACGACTCCCCGCCGGGCAGCTTCGCCTTCAGCCATGCCGGCTTGCGTGCGGGGAGCGTCGTCGGCCGTTGCTCTGCATCGGACAGCCGAGACTTGACGCCATTCTTGATGGCGCTGAAGCCATGCTCGGTACGAAACTTCTGGCCGCTGACGACCACTGGAATGTCCTTGAGTGCTGGCATGTTGTCTACGCGCTCCGGTTCGATGGCAGTACCGATCTGATCAAGACTCGTCGAGCAGGACTTTCTTGGCGGCGTTGACGCGAGAGGCGAGCGCATCGGAGCCGCCACGATCCGGATGCAGGCGCTGCATCAGGCGTCGATGCGCTTCGATGATCTGCTCGCGGCTGGCATCTTCGGGAATGCCGAGAATCGCGCAGGCCTCTGCGCGGGACATGCGCCCATTGCTGCCCGAGCTGGTCAGCGTGTCGCGTCGCTTGCCGATGCGCCTGATCAACCAGACGACGCCGGCGATGATTGCGAGCAGCAACAACAGACGGATCACGGTCCGAGCCTCCCGCAGAGCCTGACTGGACGACCAGTTTGCCACAGTCGGCATGCCGATTCAGCCGCGCCGTCAGCGTTTGGTCGAGAGACGTGTTTAACGTCTCGTTCAGTTGCTCGGTTTGCCGAGGCGCGACCGTGCATCGCCGAGCACTGTCTCCATCCCGAGGGCGCAACGAAGCAGCTCCAGCTCTTGACCTGGTCCTGCCATCAGCATCATGCCGACCGGAATGCCGTTGTTGTCGAGGCCAACCGGTATGGTCAGCGAGCACAGCCCGAGCAGGTTGGCAATGCAGGTGTTCCGCAATGCCTTGATGTTGAATGCCGCATAGGCCGCTGGTTCGGCGATTGCGGTCAGAGCCGGGGCAGAGGTCGCGACAGTTGGCACAACCATCACATTGATCGAGCGAAGCTGTTGTGCAGCTGCGGATCCGATGCTGAGCAGATCCGATCGGCGTTGCACATATTCCCAGGCCGGTATGTCCTTGCCAGCTTCCATGCGTTGACGGACAGACGCATCCATGCAGTCAAGCCACTCTGGAAGCGTGTCGTGCAGGAATGCATACAGCTCGGGAGGCGTGAGGCCGCCCTTCCGGAAATAGTTGAAGGCGTCGTCGGTCCGCTCCAGATTCATGTTCTGGAGCGAGGCCCCGGCGGTTTCCAGTTCCTTCAGCGCCTGTTCAACGCAGTCAGTAATGCCCTCGTCGCAATCATCCCAGAAAAAAACGTCCGGAATACCGATGCGCATATCCCTTGCTGACTGTGCATCATCGACGGATTCCTGATCCAGTGCGTTGAATGCCCAGACCATGTCCTTGACGGTGCGAGACAAGACCCCCGGGGTGTCGAAGGACGTGCTCAGTGGCACAATGCCTTCGGTTGACCATCGGTCTTTGGTCAGTTTGAGTCCGACGGTTCCGGTCATGCTTGCCGGGATGCGGACTGATCCGGCGGTATCTGTTCCAAGAGCCAGCCTGGCTGAGCTCTCGATGAGACTGACGCCAGCCCCGGAGGAAGAGCCTCCAGGTACCCGATGCTGCTGCGAGTCCCAGGGGTTTCTGGGTGTTCCCCAATGCGGGTTGGTGCCGAGACCGCCGTAGGCGAATTCGACAGTATGGGTTTTTCCAGAGATACAGGCCTGTTGTTTCAAGAGCGACGAAACGACAGGTCCCGGCGTCTGCCAGCGGTCGGGCAGCGCTCTGGGCGTTCCGGCGAAGGTTGGCAAGCCGGGAACCCCGTAAAGATCCTTGACAGAGCAAGGGATGCCTTGCAACGGGCCCGAGTCCTGGCCTCTTGCAAAGGCGCGTGCTGCGATGTCAGCTCCCTTACGCAGACCAGATTCGTCCCAGGTCTTGTAAGCCTGCAGGCGTTCTCCGTGAAGTTGGTGGGCATTCACGCAGGCTTCGGCGACTACCCGCGGGTCCAGACGCCCCTGTCTGAATGCAGAGGCCATCTGGGCAAGTGTACAGTTTTCTGGATCGATCATCGCCAGGCTCCGGGGGTGGTGTCAGGTTGTGCAGGCATCATTCCGATGTGGGGTCCGGTGAAACACATCCGGTATACCAGTCGAGGATCTGTTCTCCGGTCATGAATGCAACACCATCATGGCCCCGGATATATTCATAGAGACGATTCAGCGCTCCGATCCGGTGAGGAACACCAGTGAGGTAAGGGTGAATGCTGATTGCCATCACGCGTGCCGAACCTTCGGCTTCGCTGTACAGTTGGTCGAATTGAGCAACACCGCGTGTGTACAGCTCATCCGAGCCATGCTGCTGGATTGCGCTGATCACCACATCATTGATCTCAACAGTATACGGTACGGAAACGATGGGCCCATGGCTGGTCTTCAGATACACGGGTTGGTCGTCAAGCACCCAGTCGGCGACATACTCGATGCCTGATTCTCGCAAGAGATCAAGGGTTTCGGATGTTTCCGTCAACCCTGGGCTTTCCCAGCCTCTGGGCGGTTTGCCAGCGACGCGCTTGATTGCCGCGATGGTCGATTCGATGGATTCACGCTGATCGTCAAGGTTGTGCATGGGGCCCTGGACAAATCCATGTCCCATGAACTCCCAGCCACGAGAGAGCGCCTCTTCAGCAATTCGAGGGTAGGCTTCACAAACCTTTCCGTTGACAGCGAACGTGGGAGTGACTCCATGCCGTTGGAGCACCTCGACAAATCTCCAGAATCCGACGCGCATCCCATACTCGTGCCAGGCCCAGTTGGGGATGTCGGGAAGCAGGGGTTTGCCCATTGGCGGGGGGAGAACTGTGCGCGGTTGTGCGCGTGACGCATCCCAGAGCTCTGCGTTGACGATTGTCCAGACAGCAATCTTCGCATTGCCGGGCAGTGCAAGCGGCGGTCTGTCAACGATGGCGCTGTAGGGCAAGCGCTCGGAAGACGAGACGGTCATGTTCAACCTCCTTGGGGAGTGAGTCGGAGCGGATCAGATAAAGGATGTCGGAGCGCGGGAAGCAGGCCGCTTGATATTTTTCATATTGATGATAACCATACAACATTAAGCGTGTAGACAGCTTTGGGCAACCTCCTCACGTCGGGCTACCTGGGGTGGCTCCTCAGCGACGACCCCTCGACCGGTCGAACGGCCCCAAGATATTTGACAATACAGATTGACGTATGCAAGCTTGGATTTATTGTATATTTCAACACTGGCATTGATGACACGCAAGGTCCAATCAACGCAAGGTTTCCGCTCGAGCGATGCTCGATTGTGCCGTCAGGCTTTTTCATGCAAGGCTGATCAAACAGATAACTCACCATGAACAAGGAACATCGAGGAGTCGAAGTGGATGCTTGATGGAGACAGGCTGGAGAGTCGAGGGCTGCTTGCAACGCTGATTGCAATCGTTGCGGTTGCCATGGCCGCGTACCATTTGTATACGGCCTATGCCGGCGTGCTTGCGCACTGGCAGCATCGAGCGATCCATCTCAGTTTCGCGTTGGTGTTGGTTTTTCTGTTGTATCGATTCATGCCTCGCGCTGCCGGTCCGTTGAAGTGGTTTTCCCATGCGGTGGACCTTGTCTGCCTGTCAGCGGTTGTCTATGTCGCCTACTACTCGATCACGCATCATCTCGATATCCAGCAACGCGCAGGATTGATTCCCGATTCTGACAAGGTTGTTGGAACTATTCTCGTTCTGCTTGTGCTTGAGGCGACCAGGCGATGTGTTGGTCTGGCCATGACCATGATTGCCTCTGTTTTCCTCGCCTTTGTATTCCTCGGCACATATCTCCCCGGACAGCTTGGCCATCCCTCGTTCAGTTATGGCAGGTTGACAGATCAGTTTTTTAACTCGACCGGCGGAATCATGGGTGCTCCGCTTGCGGCTTCGGCTGTCTATATTGTGCTCTTCGTGATTTTCGGAGCCTTCTTGAATCGCTCTGGTGCTGGTGATTTTTTCAGTGACCTCTCTTGCGCGCTGACCGGGCGATCAGTTGGAGGACCTGCCAAAGCGGCTGTGGTTGCCAGTGGCCTGACCGGTAGCGTCACCGGTTCCGCTGTCGCCAATGTGGCCACGACTGGAAACTTTACGATTCCAGTCATGATTCGCTATGGGTATTCAAGGGTGTTTGCGGGAGGTGTGGAAGCGGCTGCATCGACTGGCGGCCAGATCTTGCCCCCGGTGATGGGGGCGACAGCCTTCATCATTGCCGAGTTCACCCGCACACCTTATAGTCTCATCGCTCTCTATGCGCTGGTTCCGGCACTGCTGTATTTTCTTGGCGTGTTTGCCATGGTGCATTTTGAGGCCAAGAAAAAGAATATTCCCAAGTTGCATCCTGACGAGATTCCGCCTCTCGGAAAAACCCTGTTGAGGGGTATGCACAACCTGGTTCCTCTGGCTGTATTGATCGGGATGCTGGTGGCTGGCAGCAGCCCGATGAAAGCCGGGTTCTATGCCATTATTCTGGTCGTTGTGATGAGCTGGTTGCGCAAAGATACCAGAATGATGCCGAAGGACATTTTTCTGGCGATGCGCGATGGCGCGATCAACTCACTCGTTGTCGTCATGGCTTGCGCGACTGCCGGCATCATCGTCGGTAGTATCAGCGTGACCGGCCTGGGATTGAAGTTCTCCGCCGCAATCATCAGTGCCAGCGGTGGATTCTTGCTGCCAGCTCTTGTTCTTACGGCGTTGGCGAGTCTGGTGCTTGGCATGGGCATGATCAGCATCAGCGCTTACGTCATTCTGGCCTCACTGGCTGCGCCAGCGCTAGTCAAGATGGGAGCTGAGCCCGTCGCGGCACATCTGTTCGTGTATTTCTTCGGAATACTCTCGAATGTGACGCCGCCAATCTGCATAGCGGCCTTTACTGCCGCTGGTATTGCTGGAGCTAACCAGATCAGGACCGGGCTGACGGCCACCCGCCTGGCGGCAGTGGCCTTCATTATTCCATTCATGTTTGTCATCGATTCTCGTCTGTTGCTGATGGGGGAGCCGCTTGAGCTGGTATTGCCTCTGATCTCGGCGACGATTGGGGTGCTCGCCATAGCGGCTGCCATGCAGGGCTATCTGGCGTACAAGACAAAATGGTTCGAGAACGTGATTTTGACGCTTGCAGGGTTGGCGTTGGTCAGCGGGGGGCCGAGTTCGGATCTGATCGGGATAGGGTTAGGCGTGTTCGCGCTCATGATGAACATTTTATTGAACCGACGATCTTCGGATCTCAAACCCGCATCATGAGTGATAGTCAAGCACGGGCAATGGCAATTGCCTTCGTTTGCCAAGTGTGTCGTGGGTGCTCGTTTCTGGAGAGTGAATGATGAAAAAATACATGAAAAGTCTCGGTATGTGCGCAGTCCTTCTGGCTGCTGCTGTCGGTGCAACGACAGCGCAGGCTCAGCAGGTGCGTGATGTGATCTTTGCATCCGGCCCGCAGGGCGGGGGTTGGTATGCAAGCGCTGCTGCTGTCAGTCAGATCCTGAATCAAAATTTCAGTGGTTTGCGGGTCACAGTCAATGAAGGTGGGGCGGTCGGTAATGTTCGTGCGTTGAACCAGGGCTCGGATGCCAACGTCGGATATTCCTGGACGAGTTTTCTGTCAGATGGAATACGCGGTGAAGGTGCATTTGAAGGGTCACCACAGGACTCGGTTTCTCCTGTGATGACCATGCAGCGTAACTACATTTCGATTGTTGTTCGAGCCGACAGCGATATCGAGACGCTGCAGGACCTTGCTGACAAGCGTATTCTTTCAGGTCGGCGCGGTGGTGGAGCAGAGCTGGCGTTCGAAAAAATGATGGGTATCATCGGAGTGACTTATGATGATATTCGAGCTGCTGGTGGTTCATTGGTATTCACCGGATATGGCGATGGTCCATCACTGATGCGTGATGGGCATATCGACGCTGTTGTGATTCCTGGTCCGGCCCCTCACGCTTTGGTGCTGGAGATTGAAAGCCAGATTCCCATTCGCCTGCTTGAGGTCGACAGGTCTGTGCTCGAGCAGTTCATCGCTGAAAATGAAGGCTTTGGTATCGATGCCGTGCCGGCTGGCGTTTATGGCGGTCAAGACAGTGATGTAACTGTGCTCGCATCGTATACGGTCATGGCGGTTCACTCGGGCCTGCCGGATGATTTTGTTTATGACTTGACGAAAGCAATTTTCGAGAACCGACAGATGATTGCAGAAGTGGTTCCAGATTTCGATTTTCTGTCCCTGGATACTGCTTTCTTCGGGATTGATCGAAGCAAGGTGCATCCTGGCGCAGAGCGATTCTTTGCAGAACAAGGCCTGTAATTTTCAACGCTTCCTGCTGGCTTGGTAAAAGATTCAGGCAAGTGGGTTTTGAAAAAAAGGGGGCGTGAGCCCCCTTTTTTTATTGTTCGGAAGCTTATTCGATCTTGCGAACGTCCGGGTAGGACTGCTCCATGAGACGAAGCGCATGCAGTTCTTCATCTGCAATTTTTTGAAGAATGTTTCCTGCGTCCGCCAATGACTCAGTATAGCGAAGTATCTTGAACAGATCGGAAGACGCTGCCATGTGCCGACTAGCCGCGCTGACTGCTTCGGCAGGCATCCCCCTGCAGGACATTTCCCTGGCAACTCTTGACAAATACCCGGATGCACCGGCTCTGCCAAGAACGCCATGGTTCGGGATGTTGCCCTTGACAAACAGAGGTCTCGATTCGCCAGTTGGCGAAAGGGCGTTTGTCAGTTTGCCGCTGCGAATGCTTGCTGCACAATTGGCCATCCCCGGGGCGCCCGTTTCGAAATGAGGGATTTGCCACTGATTGCCAAACAGGCTGTATGGCTTGGGATATTCTCCAGCCAATATTTTAAGGTTGCGCCTGAAGCTGTTTCGTATTGCCTCTGCAATTGTCCAGTCCGCGCGTCGTTCAGGTTCGACCCAGACCATCAGATATGGTCCGTAACCATCGTGCAATGACCACTGACCACCCCATGGGTGGTGATGTTCCCATGCCTCATAACCATCGGGCCCGCGTTGTGCGGACTCTTCCCAGGCGATGCGAAAGACAGAGACGGGAACTTCATATCTTGCGTATGGCAGGATGTCATTCGGCTCAAAGATGGTAACGGTTTGTTCGGATAAGTCATATCCGGCGACGACAACGTGGTGTCCAAAGCCGGTCGCCCCCATCGTGCGATGCTGGAATGCGAGTCGAGGTGACGTCTTTGCGCCATAAGGCAGGAGTCTGCTGTAGTGAAGACCCACCTGGACCGGGATGCCACGATCGATCAGTTTTCTCAGTTTTGCCCAGGCGCCTTCCCACCCGTCTGGATCGTCTTCTTCCCAGTGGCTCTGAAATCCCAGGTCGCGAGGCGTGTATTCCCAGATTTCATGGAAAGCACCTTTGCCACCGTTGAAAGCGGGCGCTCCCCAGTTCGGGCACCATCGAAAAGAGAAGCCATCGCCAGAGAGTCCATCTGCAAACGTGATGTCATCCATTCCGAAGTGTTTGAACATGCCCAGCAGGCCTGTAAAGTAACAGCGCCCTGAATTGGCTTGTTCGGGATAACCTTTTGGCCCCGTCCAGGTCATTGAGTAATATGAGTCATCATAGTTTCTTATCAATGACATCTTGATATTTCCTTCTTTATGCGAGTGAGTTTTTTCATTCTATCACTTGGTTTGTTGTTGGTGCGAGTCGATGTTTTTTGTTTTTCAGCCAACACTTGTCAGTTGAGGCGTTAAGGCGGAGCTTGTCTCGATTTGCTTGTTGCATGATAGATTTTCTGTTATATTTAACATAGCATGTTTGCTTCACGAATTCCCGTCGATACGGACTGAGAGGTGGTTAATGTCAGAGAAAGACAATCAAGTAAACGCTGAGGGAAGTTCTCCTCGTTATGAGCCTTTTGGTTGGCAGCACTGGCCCGAGCATCATTGGATGTCGTATCAATTCAGGCGTGGTCTTGGTGAGGTTCAAGAAGGCGGCGGAGCGATCAGCGAGTGCTTTCTTGCCGCAAGCCGAATGATTCCAGGTGATAAGGAAAGCTGGCACAAGGAGTGGTACAGGGTAGCAGAGTCCAACCGTGTTCGTGGGGATGCGGCAGAAGCTGATGGGCATATTGAAACTGCTAAAAACTGCTGGATCAGGGCTGTTGATTACTACCGCAATGCTGAGTTTTGGCTTGATAAAGACGATCCCAGACGGATGGAGACGTTTACGAAATGTGAGAATTGTTTTCGAAAAGCCGGGCAATATTTTGACCCGCCGGTCGAGCAGCTTGAGATCCCTTACGAAAACGGTGGAAAGCTGCATGCATACTATTTGCGCGCACCTGGTAATGAGACGAAGCAGCCAGTTCTGATTTCTTTTGGCGGTTTGGATTCATTCAAAGAAGAGCTCTATTTCATGGTTGCGCGCGGTGCTCTTGCTCGTGGTATTTCCTGCCTGCTTGTCGATGGGCCAGGTCAGGGCGCGACGATTCGTAGAGAAAAAATCTATACGCGCTACGATTATGAAGTTCCTGTCGGTTATTGTATCGATTATCTGCTGACCCGTGGTGATATTGATTCTGAAAGAATCGCTGTTTCTGGTTCCAGCATGGGTGGGTATTACGCTGCCAGGGCTGGCGCCTGTGAGCCACGCCTCGCTGCGGCAATCTCACATGGTGGAAACTGGAGTGTTTACGAGAACTGGCAAAATCGCCCTGATGATCATGGTTTGGTTGATCATATCAACTGGGTGACCAACTCCAGCGATGTTCACGAGTCAAGAGAGAAGTTGATCAACTTCACGCTTGAGGGAGTCATTCAGAAAATGAAATGCCCCTACCTGATCGTTCATGGCGGGCATGACGTATTGGGAGTGAAACAAGCAACCAAGCTCTATGAAAATGCGGTGTCGGCCGGACTGGATGTCACGATCAAGTTTGTCTCTGAAGAAGAGACTGGCGCTGATCATTGTCAGCATGATAACCCGACAATCGGTCAGGAGTTCATGATGGACTGGCTTGCCGATCAGTTCGGTATTGATCAACGGCGTCGACCAACCCGCTGATTTTTCAATCCGAGATTCAGTGTCGGGGCTCTCGAGTCAGAGCCCCCGACGTTTTTTCAGCAGGTCATAGGCTGCTCTGATCCTGATGGTTGTTTCTCGAGCAATTTCGCGTTCGGAGGCGCTAGCGTCGGGGCCGAGTTTGTCGGGATGGTGTCGGTTCATCAGCCGGCGATACGCAGCTTGCAGTGTCTCATTGTCGACGGCTGGTTTGACGCCCAACCGTCGATAGGCTTCGCGCACGTCGGCGGGGAGGGTGTTGGATCGAGCGGTTGATGACGATGATCTGTCCCAGGAGATCCACACCGCTGCGCCCAGCCCGATCAGCCCACCGACTGGTCCAGCCAGCGCGTATCCTGCACTCATCGCCACCATTCTGATCGGCCAGCGCAACAGCGGATGCATTCAGGCCGACTCCCGCTGCTCGATGGCTGGCGCAAACCAGTCTGCCAGACACCGAATCTGCGCATCGGCGTCGGTCATGCGCATGACAGTCGGCCTGAGCGCCTCGGCGCCCGGGCAATGTTGCAGATACCAGCCGATGTGCTTGCGAGCAATCCGCACTCCTTGCGCTTTGCCGTGGAACGTATGCAGCTGCTGAACATGCTCAAGCAAGATTGCGCCGATTTCCTGTGGCGCTGGGTCAGCGATGTGCCGACGGTGGTCCAGCCAGGCGTTGATTTGCCGGAAGATCCATGGCCGGCCCTGCGCGCCGCGGCCGATCATGACCGCTGCCGCACCCGTTGTGTGAAGCACGGCTTCGGCTCGAAATGGATCAACGATATCGCCGTTTGCAATCACCGGAATGGTCACCGCCTTGCAGATGGCTGCGATCGTGGCATATTCTGCTTCACCACGGTAGGCGTCTGCACGGGTGCGCCCATGAACTGCCAGCGCCTTGATGCCGGCGTCTTCGGCGATCTCGGCGATGCGCACGCCGTTGCGTGATGCGGGGCAGGGGCCGGTGCGAATTTTCAATGTCACCGGAACGTCGACAGCGTCGACCACGGCGTCGAGCAGCGCCTTGACCAGCTCGGGGTCGCTCAACAGCGCCGACCCGGCCAGGCGCTGGCAGACGCGTTTCGCCGGGCAGCCCATGTTGATATCGACGATCTGCGCGCCATCTGCAACAGCGGTCCTTGCCGCGTTGGCCATCCACTCCGGTTCGGCGCCAGCGATCTGTACACTGCGTGGCTCGGGTTCGCCGTGGAGATTTCGGCGTAACCGCGAGAGGCGGGTGTTCTGCAGGGCGGGGTCGGCACTGGTCATTTCCGAGACAGCGAGTGCGGCGCCGAATCGGCGGCAGAGGTTGCGAAAGGGCCGATCGGTGATGCCTGCCATGGGTGCCAGAACGGCACGGCCACTGATCAGATACTGGCCGATCCTGAACATGATCCGAAATCCGTGGTGACTGATGAGAGGTCTGGCCCATAGCATAACGATCAGAACGCGCGATCGCGACAGGCCATGGTCTGTCGTCGGTCTTTTCATCATGGGGAGGGTGGCATGAAGGCAGTATTTCTGGATCAGGGGACCATGGGGCATGGTGACGTCGATTTCACTCGCGTCGAGGCCGCTGTCGGGGAGCTCGTGTCTTACCAGGCCACAGCGCCTGACGAGGTGGCCGGTCGGATTGCTGGCGCCGACATTGTCATTGTCAACAAGGTGAAACTGACGCGGGCGCATCTCGAGGAAGCGCGCCCGCGTCTGGTAACGCTGGTTGCGACCGGATATGACAACGTCGATGTGGCTGCCTGTCGGGAGCTGGGAATCGTCGTCAACAATGTGCGTGGATACGGGACCGATTCGGTCGCGCAGCACGCGATCGGTCTGCTGCTGGCACTTGCCACGCGGTTGATCGAGTACCGGGACGCTGTCCGTGCCAATCGATGGCAGCAGGCGACACATTTCTGTTTTCTTGATTATCCGATTGTCGAGCTGTCGGGAAAGACGCTTGGTGTCGTCGGGCTTGGTAACCTCGGCGGCAGAACGGCCCAACTTGCCAGCGCGCTGGGAATGCGCGTCATTGTTGCGCAGGTTCCCGGCAGCCCGGCCGGGGACGCGCCCCTCGACGATGCGACCTTGTTGCGGCTGGGAGCCGATCCGGCGTCGTTGCCCGGGCCGGAATCGCCGGAGCGCCGGCGGTGGCCGCTGGACGAGCTGCTGCCACAGGTCGACGCGTTGACGCTGCATTGTCCGTTGACACCGGACACTCGCAACATGATTGATGCCGCTCGCCTCGAGAGCATGCGAACCAGTGCTTTCCTGATCAATACCGGGCGCGGTGGTCTGGTTGACGAGGCAGCACTCGTGGATGCGTTACGTCGCGGCGTGATTGCCGGTGCTGGGGTTGACGTCTTGTCTGCCGAGCCGCCTCGAGCAGGTAACCCGTTGCTGGAAAAAAATATTCCCAATCTGATCGTGACGCCGCATTCAGCGTGGGGGAGTCGTGAGGCAAGGCAGCGGATCTGCGATCAGTTGGCGGAGAACATCACCAGCTGGGCAGCGGGCGAGCCGACGCGCGTGGTCGGCCGCTGACAGCGAGCGTCGGCAGCGGATGGATCGTGGCGGGTTGTCACGCTCCATCCGCTGCACCGAACATGCTCAGGCGTTGGCGAAACGCCCGACACCCTGGTCTCGCAGCGCGCTGACGATGACGTCGAGTGATGTCGGGTCATCGATCGTTGAGGGCAGCGCGACATCGTCCTGTTCGGACAGCTGACGGATCAGTTTGCGGAGAATCTTGCCCGATCGCGTCTTCGGCAGCTTGGTCACCACCGATACAGCCTGCAGGCAGGCGAACGCGCCGATTCCGTTGCGCACCAGCCCGATCAGTTCCTTTTCCAGCGTGACCCGATCCACATCGACGCCGTCTTTCAGTACGACGAAGCCAACCGGAACCTGCCCCTTGAGCACATCGCCGACACCGACCACGGTGGCTTCGGCAACGGCAGGATGAGCACCGATCATCTCCTCCATTTCTCCGGTCGAGAGACGGTGGCCGGCGACGTTGATCACGTCGTCAACGCGGCCCATGATGAACAGATAGCCGTCTTCGTCGAGATAGCCGCCGTCGGAGGTGTTGTAGTAGCCCGGATAATCGTTCAGATAGGCGGACTTGAAGCGTGCGTCATCTTCCCAGAGCGTCGGCAGACAGCCGGGCGGCAAGGGCAACTTGATCGCGATGTTTCCCTGGGTGGCTGGCGGGAGCGCGTTGCCCAGATCGTCGAGAATGGCAACCTGATAACCCGGCAGCGGCAGCGACGATGAGCCGGCCTTCTCGGGATGCGGCTCGACGCCCATGGGGTTTGCGGCGATCGGCCAGCCGGTCTCGGTTTGCCACCAGTGATCAATCACCGGGCGATCGAGCAGCTCCTTGATCCAGTTGTAGGTTGGCGGGTCGAGGCGTTCACCGGCCAGATAGACCGTTTTCAGGCAGCTGATATCGTAGTTGGCGAGCAGTTTGCCTTCGGGGTCTTCCTTCTTGACGGCCCTGAATGCTGTTGGCGCGGTGAAGAAGGTCTTGACACCATGCTCGGAAATTACCCGCCAGAATGCGCCGGCATCCGGCGTCCGCACCGGTTTGCCTTCGTAGACCACCGTCGTGCAGCCGTAGATCAGCGGCGCGTAGACGATGTAGGAATGCCCGACAACCCAGCCGACGTCGGATGCTGCCCAGAACACCTCGCCCGGTTTCATGTCGTAGACAGCGCCCATGCTGAAGTTCAGTGCAACCGCATATCCGCCGGTATCTCTGACGACACCCTTGGGTTTTCCGGTCGTGCCCGACGTGTGGAGGATGTAGAGCGGGTGCGTCGAAGGGACCGGCACCGACGCAGCCGGCTCGGCGGCGGCGACGCTGTCGGCCCAGTCGAGGTCACGACCTGGCTGCAGGCTGGCCGGGGCCTGAGGGCGGGCCAGGACAACCACGGTCTGCGGCGGGTGCGCTGCACGCAGCAGCGCGTCATCGACGAGTGGTTTGTAGGCAATGACGCGGCTGAACTCGATGCCACAACTCGCCGTCAACAGGACTCTGGGCCTGGCATCGTCAATGCGAACGGCGAGCTCGTGCGGTGAAAACCCGCCGAACACCACTGAATGAATGGCGCCAAGCCGTGCGCAGGCCAGCATGGCGATCAGCGCCTCGGGGATCATCGGCATGTAGATCAACACACGATCGCCGCACTCGACACCGTTCGCGCGCAGCATGCCCGCAGTTCGTGCGACCTGATCAAGCAGCGCCGAGTAAGTCAGTGTGGATTTGGTGCCGGTCGCCGGTGAATCGTGGATGATGGCGACCTGGTCGCCACGCCCCTCCTGAACGTGCCGATCAATCGCGAGATGAGACATGTTCAACGTCCCGTCGGCAAACCACCGGTCGTGCCCGTTCTCATCCTTGCTCAGTATGGCGGACGGCGGTTCGAACCAGTCAAGCGCCATCGCCTGTTCTCGCCAGAAGTCCGTCGGGTTCTCGCAGCTCGCTGCATACATGTCGGCGTAGCGGGTCATTCCTCTCCCCTCCCTTGTGATATTGTGCGCATCATGAGGCGAGTGCGGCTCGACCATGGCGCCATGATTCCGTTGATCACTGTAGCATTATTGCCGGCCCTGCGCCTTGCGGATGCGTGCATGCCGCGGCAGACTGCAACGGATATCGGCAAGTCGATGGAGGCGGGAGATCATGGTGACTGACTGTGCGGTCGTCACGGGTGGTGGGACCGGGATCGGTCGGGCGCTGGCGCTCGAACTGGCGCGGCGTGGTCTGGATGTGCTGGTTGTGGGACGGCGTCACGAGCTGCTCGACGCGGTCTGTCGTGACGGTGGCGCACGCCTCTCGGCTGTCGCTGCCGACGTCGCGCAGGCGTCCGGCAGAGCGGCGATTCGTGACGCGCTGGAAGGCCGCCAGGTTTGTTGTCTGGTGCATAACGCCGCTGTTCTCGAGCCGATCGGCCCGCTCAGTGGCGTCACGCTCGAGGCGTGGCGTGCTGCGCAAGCGGTCAACGTCGAGGCGCCGTTGTTCTTGACGCAGGCCTTGTTGGGGCAGTTGCGCGGTGGCCGCGTTCTGCATGTTTCATCAGGCGCTGCCCATCATGGATATGCCGGGTGGGGCAGTTATTGTGCCGCAAAGGCAGCGCTGCACATGCTCTATCAGGTGTTGCGGGACGAACTGGCTGGCGCCGGCGTGGCGGTCGGCTCGGTGCGTCCCGGTGTGGTCGATACGCCCATGCAGGCCTTGATTCGGCAGCAGGGCGAAGACGACTTTCCGGCGATCGAGCGGTTTCGTGAGCTGCACCGCGGTGGGCACTTGCTCAAGCCGGAGAGCGTCGCCGGTTTCATGGCGTCGTTGTTGCTTGATGCGCCGATCAGCGCGTTTGTCGAGAGGGAGTGGTCTGCGCCGGATGATACCGATCAACCCTGGGTGCGGGCCAGGTCCACTCGTTCGGATCAGTCCTTGCCATAGGGGTTGTGCATCACGTCCATCCATTGGCGATGCTTCTCGTGCGCCTCGCGCCGCCAGCGCTCGACTTCTTCCTGACTATGTTCGTCGAGCACCCCACGATCGCTCCAGGATCGCGGATCAACCGGGTCAGTGATGCGTCCCGGTGTTCCGACCAGTGGATGGCGACGTGGTGGTGGGAGTGCGTCGTTGGAATCATGATCTGCCATGCTGCGTCATCTCCGGTTCATGGTATTGCAGCCGAGTTGTGGGTCAGTTCGGACGGCTCGCACAGCAGCATGATACGCTGCGTTGCGTCGGGAGCGAAGTCTGCGCGGGTTTAGGTTGAAGCTGGAGCGTTGCGCTGATGTCTGAAGAGAATCTTGAGCCGGACCGCAAGCTGGATGTCACGGGGCTGAATTGCCCGCTACCCATCCTGCGGACCAAGCGCGAGCTTGTCCGTATGGCGGCTGGCGAGCGTCTGCATGTCTCGGCGACGGACCCGCATTCCGTTGTCGATTTTCTGTCATTCACCGGGAAGACGCATCACCGGATGCTCAGACACTGGGAGGAGGACGGCGTCTTTCTGTTTCTGATTGAAAAAGGTGATGATCGCTGAGCGGGCTGCATCGTCGCGACACAACAATCAACCGCTTGTTCACCAACGACTGGCCAGCCGTTCGAGCGCCTGGTCGATGGCCAGCGTCAAGCGCCGCGAGACGGGCTCTCGGCGCTTGAACCTGACCTGATAGACGTCAGCATGCGGATACAGGTCGAGCAGCAGATCGTCACTGGTCTGCAGCGTATCGATCAGGCCGAGGTCGACAGCCTGCTCTCCATACCAGTGCTCGCCGGTCGCAACGCGGTCGATGTCCAGCGCCGGGCGATAACGGCCGACAAACTGCTTGAACAGCTGGTGCGTCAGTTCCAGTTCTTCGCGGAATTTCGTACGCCCGGCCTCGGTGTTTTCGCCGAACATGGTCAACGTCCGTTTGTGCTCGCCTGCGGTATGCAGCTCAAGGTCGACGTTGCTCTTCTTCAACAGTCGGTGGAAATTGGGGATCTGCGCAACCACACCAATCGAACCGACGATCGCGAACGGGGCAGCCACGATCCGATCCGCCACGGCAGCCATCAGATACCCCCCGCTGGCCGCGACCTTGTCAATTGCCGCTGTGACCTTGATGCCCTTGTCTCGCAGCCTGACCAGTTGTGCTGCCGCCAGTCCATAGGCGTTGACCAAGCCGCCACCGCTTTCGATGCGGATCACGACCTCGTCAGTGTCAGGGCGCGCAGCGCCGAGGACGACCGAGATTTCCTCGCGCAGATTGTCGACCCCGCTTGCTCGAATGTCGCCTGGAAATTCGATGACATACACGCGCTTTCTGGTGGTGGAATCGTGCTCGGGGGCATCCTTCCCGGCGTTCTCTGTCGCTTTTCCAGCAGGCTCCGCCGTTGCTGCATCACCGCTGTTCGTCGCAGAGTCCCCGGACGCTGCTGCCGGTTCGGCACCGTTCTGATTGGATGCTGGCGTCGCTGGTTTCTCGTCGCTGGACTTTCGATCCAGCAAGGACATCGGAAACCGCCGCTTGAGTGGTGGGGCGATGGCATGCTGGATGATGTCGTCGAAGTCCTTCTGACGATCGTTCAGCTTGTGGATGTCGAGATGTTCGCGAGAGCGTCCCCGCCGAGCCCCGATATGGATGAGCGCGCTGAATCCGAAAATCAAAGCCATGAGCAAGGTGAATGTCTTGGCAAGAAACAGTCCGAAATCGAGCAAAAGTTCCATGAATGCTCCTGGTTGGTGGCGGCGTGTGGCGGCACGCCGCAATGAGGACCGCTATCAGATGTCGAGATCCTTGTCGGTCACCGCGCCGTAGCTGGCGGAAGAAACCAGTTTGGCAAATTTGGCCAGAACGCCACGCCGATACCGTGGTTCGGGTTTGCGCCATGCCGCCCTGCGGCGCGATAGTTCCGCATCATCGACATCGAGTTGCAAGAGGTTGCGATGCGCATCGATGGTGATCGGATCACCTTCCTCGACGAGTGCAATGGTGCCGCCGACATACGCTTCGGGCGCCACATGGCCAACGACCATACCGTAAGTGCCGCCCGAAAACCGTCCATCGGTAATCAGGCCGACGCTGTCGCCGAGGCCGGCGCCGATCAGTGCCGATGTGGGCGACAGCATTTCACGCATACCCGGCCCACCCTTCGGGCCCTCGTAACGGATCACCAGCACGTCACCCGCCTGAATGGCGCCGGCCATGATGGCTTCCATGCAGGCTTCCTCGGAGTCGAACACCCGAGCCGGGCCGGTAATGCTCGGCCGTTTCAGCCCACTGATCTTGGCAACCGCACCTTCCTCCGCAAGATTGCCGCGCAAGATCGCCAGGTGCCCTTCGGCGTAGAGCGGCTGATCGATCGGCCGGACAATGTCCTGGCCGGCTGGCGGCGTGTCAGGCGCATCGGCCAGCAGTTCGGCGATGGTCTGCCCGGTGATGGTCATGCAGTCGCCGTGGAGCAGCCCGGCGCGCAGCAGCATCTTCATCACCAGCGGCGTACCGCCCACGTCGTGAAACTCGCTCGTCACATAGCGTCCCGACGGTTTGAGGTCACAGAAGACCGGAACCTTGCGCCGAATCGTTTCGACGTCATCGATCGACAACGGCACCTCAGCGGCGTTTGCTATCGCCAGCAAGTGCAGCACCGCATTGGTCGACCCGCCAACCGCCATGATCAGCGCGAGGGCGTTTTCAAACGACTTGCGAGTCATGATGTCGCGTGGCTTGCGATCGGCACGGATCGCCTCGACCAGCACGCGCGCGGATTCAGCGGCTGAATCGGATTTTTCGGGATCGATGGCGGATTGCGTCGATGAGCCCATCAGGCTCATGCCCATGGCCTCGAACGCACTCGACATGGTGTTGGCGGTATACATCCCGCCGCAGGAGCCGGCACCAGGGCAGGCGTTGCTTTCGACGCCCTTGAGATCCTCGTCGGACAGCGATCCGGCCGAGTACTGACCGACGGCCTCGAACGCGCTGACGATCGTGAGATCCTGCCCCTTGTAGCGGCCGGGCTTGATGGTGCCGCCGTAGACAAAGATCCCCGGGACATTCAGGCGGGCCAGCGCAATCATGGCGCCCGGCATGTTCTTGTCACACCCGCCGGTGGCCAGGATACCGTCCATGCGCTGGCCATTGACGACCGTTTCGATCGAATCGGCGATGACTTCGCGCGAGACCAGCGAGTACTTCATCCCTTCGGTACCCATCGAGATACCGTCGGAGATGGTAATGGTGCCGAAGTTTTGCGGCATGGCGCCGGCTTCGCGCAGCGCCTGTTCGGCACGCGCTGCCAACGGGCCGATTCCCATGTTGCACGGCGTGATGGTGCTGTGGGCATTGCCGACTCCAACAATCGGCTTGTCAAAGTCACCGTCTTGAAAACCCACGGCTCTCAGCATCGCCCGATTGGGCGTGCGAGTCACACCCGCGGTAACGGCACTGCTGCGCTTGTTGTCGGCCATGCCGATTCGACTCCTCTGTAGTATTCGGGTGGCGCTGTCGCCTGTCTGCGCGGTATTGTACCACCTCGTACCGCGGGCGGCGTCCAGGCTTGATCCTGCACCCGCGGTTGTGACTCGACTCCTGACCCACGGTTCGCGAAGCGCCATCAATGACCCCGCTGCAGCGTTATCTGGTCGATCTCGAAAGGCCCGGTTTCAAGGAGGATACTGCCCAGTATCTGGTCATGGAGGCGCTGGACGGTCTGCATCAGCGGCTGATTGCCCCGGAGCCGCGGCGATCCGGCCTGCTGGGGCGATTTCTGTCGCGTAATCAGCGCGAGCGTCCGCCGCACAGTCAGGGCTTGTATCTCTGGGGGGGCGTCGGGCGCGGGAAGACGTATCTGGTCGATACCTTTTACGCCTGTCTGCCGTTTCATGCCAAACGACGGCTGCATTTTCATCGATTCATGCGCTACGTGCATCGGCAGTTGCGCGATCTGCCCGATCATCGTGACCCGCTTGCAGAAGTCGCTGAGGCGTTTGTTCGCGATACCCGGGTGCTCTGTCTGGATGAGTTCTACGTCTCGGACATTACCGATGCGATGCTGCTCGCCGGTCTGCTCGAAGCGCTGTTCGATCGTGGCCTGACGCTGGTCGTCACGTCCAATCTGCATCCGCAGAATCTGTATCGTGATGGTCTGCAGCGCGAGCGCTTCCTGCCGGCTATCGCCATGCTCGAGGAGCGTCTCGAGGTGATGGAGCTCGCGAGCGGCGAAGACTACCGTTTGCGCATTCTGGAGTCGACCGAGGCGTATCTGGTGCCGTCCGGGTCGGCGGCGGATGCCAGGCTGATGACCGAGTTCAGGGATCTGACAGGTCGTCGGCATGATGGCGCCGGGCGCATCAGCATCGAAGATCGCGACATACCGGTGCGAGCCATCGCCGAGGGTGTGGCATGGTTCGATTTTTCGGCAATTTGTGACGGTCCGCGCAACCAGATTGACTACATCGAAATCGCGCGGCTGTTCCATACCGTGCTGGTCTCTGATATACCGGCATTTGATGCAATCCGCGACGATCAGGCGAGACGCTTCATCAGTATGGTGGATGAGTTCTACGATCGTGGTGTCAAGTTGGTGGTGAGCGCTGAGGTCGAGCCGGAGCAGCTGTATCAGGGTGTTCGTCTTGGTTTTGCGTTCGAGCGGACGGTCAGTCGTCTGAAGGAAATGCAGACACGGTCCTATCTGCAACGTCCGCACCGACCTTGAGGAGAGAGACGATGCACGCAGTAGTCGAGTCGGTGATCAAGGCGCACGGCGGCGCAGAACGCTGGCGTCAGCTTGATGCGGTGCTCGCCAGAGTCTCCATGGGCGGGTTCGAGTTTGCGTCGCGATTCTATCCATCGCCGATGGAGCAGGTCGAGGTGCGGGTGGCTGTGGCGGAACCGAGCATGGTGTTCTCGCATTGGCCCTATCCTGGTCATGAAGCCCGGTTTACACCGACCCGTGTCTCGTTGATCGATGAACGTGGACACCTGCTCGAGGAGCGTCGTGGGCCGGGGGCAGTTTTCCGCTCGCCCCGTCACTGGCTACTCTGGGACCGGCTTGACGTGCTCTATTATGCCGGGGTCTGCATCTGGCAGGCTGTCTGCGGCATTGCCATGCTGCTACGCAGCGGGTGCCAGGTCGAGTCGTTGAGTCCGTGGACTTATGCTGGTGAAACCTGGCGCCGTCTCGACGTCTCGCTCCCTGCGGATGTCCCCGGTCTGTCGCCCCGACAGACGTTTTACCTTGATCAGAGCGGTCAGCTTCGGCGCATCGATTCGAACCCCGAAGTCTATGGCACGTTCCTGCGCGTCGGGCAGGAGTTGTCACAATTGACTGTCTGCGACGGGCTGGTCGTCGCACAACGTCGCCGTGTCTTCCCGGTGCTGCCCACCGGGGCGTTGCTGCGCGCAACGCCCTTGGCGTGGATGGACCTTGACGATATGTCGATGGTTTTCAAGCAGCGCGAGGCCAGGTGAGCCGTGCTGTTCGAGCAGTGGCGATCGGTTTCCTGCTGTTGGATTGCCGGCCTGTTGCTGTGTGTTCTGTTGTCATCGGTCAGCGAAGCCCGACCACCGGTTGTTGATTTGTGCGAACAGGTGGCGCGCGACCGGAGTGGACTGGAGCGTCACCGGTTTACAATCTGCACCGTCGACCTGCGACAGTACCCGGTGAGGTTGGTCTGGGCTGATGCGGATGGCCTGCCGTACAGTGCATTTGGACGGCTGCCCGGGCGTATCGACGGGCTGCCGGTGCGTCTGGCGATGAACGCGGGCATGTACGCACCCGATCTCAGTCCGATCGGCCTCTACATCGAAAATCATGAAGAGCACCGTCGCCTCAACCGCGCTGATGGCCCCGGTAACTTTCATCTCAAGCCGAATGGCGTTTTGCTGATCGACGACGGCCATGCCGAGGTGATGGAGACCGATCGATTCGCCGAGTCGGGTCGGACACCGCGTTTTGCAACGCAGTCCGGGCCGATGCTCGTGATCGACGCTGAACTGCATCCTGCCTTTCTGGAGTATGGCGCATCGCGCCGGCATCGCAATGGTGTCTGCGTCCGCGACACGCACCAGCTGGTGCTCGCCATCACCGAACAACCGGTCAATCTGTACAGTTTCGGCCTGCTGTTTCGTGATCACCTCGGGTGCGAGCAGGCGTTGTATCTCGATGGCTCGGTGTCAGGGCTGCACGATCCCCTGCATGGGCGCAGCGATTTCAGACGCCCGCTCGGGCCAATGCTGGTCGTGCTGCAACCAGATGGTGAGATGCGGCCCTGAGCAGGTGCTGGGTCATTGACCGGCCAGCGCCCGGACGTGGGCAGTCGTGGCGTCAACAAGGGCATCCAGATCGTAACCACCCTCAAGCACCGAGACGACTCGCCCCTCGGCGTGGCGATCGGCAATGTCGACCAGCGCGCGGGTGGCCCAGCCGAAATCCTCGGCAGCCAGTGACAGCCCGGCCAGCGGATCGCGCTGATCAGCATCGAACCCTGCCGAGATCAGCAACAGCTGCGGTGCGAACGCATCGATGGCCGGGACCACTGCCTCAGCAAAGCGTTCGCGAAAGGCATCCGAGCCGGTTGCTGCGGGGAGTGGCACGTTGACAATGTTGTCAGAACCGGGGACTGGCCCGGATCCTGTCCCGGGATAGAGCGGGTGCTGATGCGTGGAGACATACAGAACGTCGGATCTGCCCTGCACGATGTTTTCGGTGCCATTGCCGTGATGGACATCGAAATCCATGATCGCGACGCGCTCCAGTCCATGCCGTGCGATGGCGTGCAGCGCGCCGATTGCACTGTTGCCGAACAGGCAGAAACCCATGGCACGATCGCGTTCGGCATGGTGGCCCGGCGGCCGCACGGCGCAGAACGCGCGCTGACAGTCACCGCCGAGCACGGCATCAACCGCGGCGCAGACCGCGCCGGCGGCATGTCGCGCCGCGACTGCCGAGCGTGGGCCGATGACCGTGTCCGGGTCCAGCGAGACCAGGCCCTGTTGTGGAATCGCTGCCAGCACCCGTTCGACGTAGGCGCGATCGTGCGCCAGGCATAACTGCTCGTCACTGGCCGCTGGCGCGTCGATCCAGCGAAGCGTCGTTTGCCATTGCGGTGATCGCAATGTCTCCAGCACCGAAAGCAGCCGGTCGATCCGCTCGGGATGGCCAGCGCCCGGGTCATGTTCCAAACAGCTCGGGTGCGTGAAAATGCAGACCTGATTACATGCCATGGAAGCGCTCACTGAAGCGAAGGGGGTGTCGTGTGCTGGCGTCGCGTTCGCGCACGGTGAGTTCGAAGTGCAGAACTTCACCGTCCTCGACGCGCACCAGCCCGATGTACGACAGATAGCCATCCGTCTCGATTTCGCGAAACTGCACGTTCTGACGGCGATCGCGTCGATCAACCGCGTCGCCTCGCACGTCCAGTGCAACCGACTGTTGGTCGCGGCGTGCCGATATCAGCAACAGACCTTGAATGCGGCTACGGGGGATGTTGTAACGGTTGGCGATTTCTTCATCGAGCCGAGTGCTCGAGATTGCCGAGTAGTGAACGGTCAGGCCGTCAAACGTTGCCTGCCCGGCACTGCTGGCAGTCGCCGATGTGCCGGCAATCAGCCACAGGGCCAGAAACAGAATGGACATCACTGCAGCAGTTCGCTGGCAAACAGGTTGAAAGCAAGGCTTGGTGAGCATCTGCTGTCCTCCTGAGCTGTGGTGCGTGAGTTGAGGCGTTCCGGTGGTAGTGGTTCAGCCCGTCAGGGCGTTTTCCGACGTTCAAAACGGTAGAGTGCAACCGCGCCGAGCAAGTTCGGCAGCAAGCGTTGCGGGAGGTCATGCTGGCCGCGCTCGCCGGTCACTTCACGCTCGATGATCCGGATGTTCTGTTCCTTGCACAGCGCCTCGAAATCGTGAACGGTGCAGAGGTGAATATTGGGGGTATCATACCAGCTGTGCGGCAGGATCCGGCTGACCGGCATTCTGCCGCGCAGCGACAGATACAGGCGCGGTCGCCAGTGCGCGAAATTCGGGAACGTCACGATACCTTGCTGACCAACGCGCAGCATCTCGGCAATCAACCGGTCAGGGCGGCGGATGGCCTGCAGCGTTCGACTCATGACAACGACATCGAACGAGCCGGCGTCAAAGTCTTCCAGCCCGCGGTCGAGGTCGCTCTGAATGACGTTGACACCACGCGCGACACAGGCATGAACATTGCGATCATCGATCTCGATGCCGTAACCGGTCACCTGACGCGTCTGTTGCAGCATGTCGAGCAATGTGCCGTCACCGCAGCCGAGGTCGAGTACGCGCGAACCCGGGCGGATCCAGTCGGCAATCCGCTGGAATTCGAACATCGAATTGACTGATTCGCTGGTCATGCCGAGGGCTCCGGATCAAGGCAGCGACGCATGAATGCCGAGAAGACGTCAAGATAGACCGGGATCGGCATCAGGAACGCGTCGTGGCCATGTGGTGCATCGACCTCGGCGTAGCTGACGCACTTGTTGCCATCAAGCAGCGCCTTGACGATTTCACGTGAGCGCGCGGGAGGAAAGCGCCAGTCGCTTGTGAACGAGACGAGCAGGCAACGTGCCTGCACGGGAGCGAGCGCCGCAGCCAGATCGTCATCGTGCAAGGCAGCCGGGTCAAAGTAATCCAGCGCCTTGGTCATCAACAGGTACGTGGTGGCGTCGAAACGATCGACGAACGAACGGCCTTGATAGCGCAGATAGCTCTCGACTTCAAATTCGACGTCATAGTCAAAGCGGATACGCCCGTTGCGCAATTCGCGGCCGAACTTGGCACGCATGGCGTCGTCCGACAGGTACGTGATGTGACCGAGCATCCTGGCCAGCGCGAGGCCGCGGCGTGGCAGCGTTTGATGCTGAAGATAATGGCCACTGTGGAAGTCCGGGTCGGTCATGATCGCCTGACGGGCGACTTCGTTGAATGCGATGTTTTGTGCCGACAGTCTGGGCGCAGCAGCGATCGCAACCACATGGCGAACGCGGTCGGGATAGTCGATCGCCCACTGCAACGCCTGCATGCCTCCCAGGCTGCCGCCCACCGCTGCCGCCCATTGCCGGATGCCGAGCATGTCGGCCAGCATCGCCTGACTGCGCACCCAGTCGCCAACGGTCACGATCGGAAAATCACCACCATACACCTCGCCGGTGTCAGGGTTGGTGGACCTCGGCCCGGTGGATCCGCCGCAACCACCGATGTTGTTGCAGCACACCACGAAGAACCGCTCGGTGTCGATCGGTTTGCCAGGGCCGATACACGCCTCCCACCAGCCCGGTCTGTTCGCTCCAGCATGGTATCCGGCGGCGTGATGATCGCCGGACAGGGCATGGGTGACAATCACGGCATTCGAGGCGTCGGCGTTGAGACTGCCGTAGGTCTCGTAAACCAGTTCGAATCCGCGCAGCGTCTTGCCGCTGTCGAGAGCCAGCGCCTGCTCGAAGCGATGCCGTCGTGGTTCGACCAGCCCCACCGAGTCAGCCGGGTAGTGATCGGTCATTGCTGTCAACTCAGTGTCCGCGCAAGATCGAGGAAAATCGGTTGCAGCAGCATCTTCAGGAAGAAGATTCCGAGCATCACGATCATCGGAGAAAAATCGATTCCACCACCCATGACTGCGAAGCGTTGCAGCGGCGCGAGCAGCTTGTCGGTCAGCTGGTCGATCAGCATCAGTGCCGGGTGGAACGTCCCCGGGCTGACCCAACTGACAATCACCCGGATGATGATGCAGATCAGAAACACGTTCAGCATCAGGTTGATCAGTTCCCATGCCGACACCACCAACAGCGGGCTGAAACCCCAGTTCAGGCCCTGCATCGCCGCGACCAGCCAGAGACTGAAGAACTGCAGCCCGAGCATCGCGACAACACTCGCTGTGTCGATCGGGCCGACCGCCGGGATGACGCGACGCAGCGGCATCAGCACCGGATTGGTCACTTTTACGAGCGCCTGCGACAGCGGGTTATAGAAGTCGGCGCGTGCCCACTGCAACAGCAGTCTGAGCATCAGCAGAAGAATGTAAATCCCGATGAGTGTGCTGATCAGAAACGCCATCGGTTCGCTCAGATAATTGCCGCTCATCACTGTTCTCCATACCTGTCGCCGAGCTCGCGCGCACGATCAGTGGCGGCGAGCAGAGCCTTGTCGATCAATTGATCAAACCCTGCGTGCTGCAACGTGTGGATTGCCAGCTCGGTGGTTCCTCCGGGGGACGTGACAGAGGTGCGCAGGGCATCAGGCGATTCGGCTCCGACATGCGCCATCCGGGCTGCTCCCAGCGCCGTCGCGATCACCAGTTCGCGTGCGCAGTCGTCAGGCAGGCCGTGTCTGCGTGCTGCGGTGATCAACGTCTCCATCAGCAGGAAGAAATAGGCCGGGCCGCTGCCGGAGGTTGCTGTCGCGATGTCGATCAGTGACTCGTCAGGCAGCCAGGTAACCATGCCGACAGCCTGCAACAGTTGCTCGGCAACGGTGCGTTGTGCGTCGGTGACCTGCTGGCTGGCGAAAACTGCACTCGCACCGGCGCCGATCAGGCTCGGTGTGTTGGGCATGGCTCGCACCACGGCAGCCGGGCAGCCCAGCCACCGTTGCATATCACCGACCCGAATGCCGGCGGCAACGCTGATCACCAGCGGATTTGCCGCATCGACCAGGCCGGCCAGCTCCTTGCAGACGGCTGCCATGATCTGCGGCTTGACGGCCAGCACCACCACGTCGGCGCCCCTGGCCATGGCAAGGTTGTCCGGGGCGGTCACAACAGCGAACCGCTCGGCCAGTGCCTGTCGCCGCGCTTCTCCCGGGGTCGCAACCCGGATTGCCGACGCGGGATGACCGGCTGCAATCAGTCCGCCGATAATCGCGCTCGCCATGTTTCCCCCACCTATGAAACAGATGGTCGGGGCAGCCGCTTGATCGGGTGTCTCGGTCATGGTGACTGGCTCCAGAAAACGTGGGTTCTGTCTATTGCGCGCTGGGTTGGCGTGGTCCGAAGACATCGGTGCCGACCCGCACCAGTGTCGAGCCCTCGGCAACAGCCGCTTCGAGATCACCCGACATGCCCATGGACAGCGTGTCGAGGTCGAATCCCTTGACCTGTAGCGCCGCCTGCAGTTCGCGGAGGCGCCTGAACGGTTCGCGCTGCGCCTCGAAGTCAGACGCCGCTTCCGGCATTCCCATCAATCCGCGCAGACGCAGACCGGGCAGGGCATGAATCTGCTCGGCCAGCGCCGCCAGCGCGTCCGGATCGACCCCGGCGCGGTCCGGTCCATTCGCCAGACGAACCTGAATGCAGACATTCAGCGGCGGCATGTCTGACGGTCGTTGTTCGCTCAAACGTCGAGCGATGCGTTCGCGATCGATGCTGTGAACCCATGCGTAGTGGCTGGCAATGTTGCGTGTCTTGTTCGACTGGATCGGACCGATGAAATGCCACTCGAGGTCTTCTGCGGCCAGCGCGTCGATCTTGCCCTGGCCATCCTGGACATAGTTTTCGCCGAATGCCCGTTGCCCGGCAGCGATTGCGGCACGGACGTTGTCGACCGGTTGTGTCTTGCTGACGGCAAGCAGCATGACCGAACCGGGGGGGCGTTGGTGCGCGCGTTCGGCGCACGCAATGCGCTCGCGGACCTGTTGCAAGCGGCTGGCGATCGCGGTGTGCGACACGTCGAGACTCCTGGTCTGTGACCTTGGTCACGGTCTGGGGACGGAAAAGCATGACGATACCATGCCAGAGGCGGATGCTGGTGGACATGGCTGGAAATCTGTCGCTGATTGACGCGCAATGTGGGGTGATCATGATCGATCTGTCTCTTCTGCTCCAGATGGCAGTGTCCGCGAAGGCGTCGGATCTGCATCTGGTCGCTGGTGAAGCTCCCCGGCTCCGCGTGTCCGGCGAGCTGCAGCAGTTGGATGCACCGTTAGTCAGCGATAGCGCGTTGCTCCAGTTGCTGCGATCGATCATGCCGGACCGTGTCGGCGAGGCATTCGAGAGCACGCTTGAAGCCGACTTTGCCATGGCTGTGGATGGTTGTGGGCGTTTCCGGGTCAACGCCTTTCACCAGCTTCGTGGGCCAGCCGCGGTCTTTCGGGTCATACCGGCAGACGTGCCGACACTGGCCGCGCTCGACATGCCGACGGTGGTCCGCCGGTTGGCCGAGTGCGCGCATGGCCTCGTTCTGGTGACCGGCCCGACCGGCAGTGGCAAGTCGACAACGCTGGCGGCAATGATCGACCACCGCAACCGAACCCGACGAGAGCACATTCTCACGATAGAAGATCCGATCGAGTTCCTGCATGCCAATGCGCTCGGGCTGATCAATCAGCGTGAGCTGCACCGTCACACATTGAACTACCCGGCAGCATTGCGCGCAGCGCTCCGCGAAGACCCTGATGTGATCATGGTCGGTGAGCTGCGTGATCACGAAACCATTCGCCTCGCACTGACTGCCGCAGAAACCGGTCACCTGGTGCTGGGCACGCTGCACACCGCATCGGCGGCGCGGACAATGGATCGCATCGTGGATGTCTTTCCCGGCAGTGAGCAGGGTATGGCCAGAGCCATGCTCGCCGAATCGCTGTGCGGTGTCATTTCGCAACTGCTGATACCGGCGCAGGCCGGTGGGCGCGTCGCGGTGCATGAGGTGCTTGTCGCCACGCCGGCTGTGCGCAACCTCCTGCGCGAAGGCAGGGTTGCACAGCTGGCGTCGACCATGCAGACCGGGGTGGGTGTCGGCATGTGTACGCTTGAACAGGCGTTGGCAACACTGCAGCGTGATGGCGTGATCAGCGCCGCGACTGCCGCTGGAGCGCGGGCGGGCGCTGCGCCATGGTCGGCGGATGCACAATAAGACTCGGTCGATCGCAATGCTCAATGGCCTTCGAACCAGACCAGCGTCAGCCCGATGGCCTCGGCCAGTCTGGCCTGGCGCCGATCACCGGTCAAAAAGTGGCTGCAGCGAAGAATGTCGGCGGCTGCCACATGGAGAATGTCCATCGACCGTGTGCCGAGTGTGGCGCTGTGATCTTTTGCCAGCTCTTGCGCACGCGCGTAAACGTCATCGAGAGGCTCTGCTGGGCAATGCCACAAACCTCCGCGAATATCGGTCATCAAGTCCTGAGTCGCCAGATCAATGGCCTCACCTTCCAGTTCGCCGCGGAACTGCTTGAGTCGCCATGCATTGCTTAGCTCCAGTCGATGGAGGCGGGTAAGGAGCCCCGGAGGAGAATAGCAATTTCGTAGCGACAGAGCGGCGGCGCTGTCGGCTTCAGGTAAATACCACTTTGTGACCAGACCGGAGTCGGCATAGATCATCAGAACCGTTCCTTACGGTCCTCGCTGATCAGGGTGCTCGCCGGCACGCCGTGCTTGATCAGGGGCGCGAGCCTGGCGAACCGGCCGCTGACGTCTGGCCAGCTCAGCTGGTCATGGAAGGACTCCGGGGGGGTGAGCTGCGCGACAACCTTGCCGCGGCGGGTGATAAGCACTCTCTCACCCTGCTCCACGGCTTCAAGCAGCGAAGCCAGATTGTGCTGCACATGTCGAACATTGAATTCTTTCATGTGATGCATAATGTAATACGCCGTCTGGCGTGTCAAGATCCTGCGCTGGCGCCAGCGCTGGAGTGCGGGCGAGCGCTGCGCTAGAGTAAGTGATTCATCAGGATTCAAAGGATCAGCCTGCTCATGACATCCGGTGCGCCGTCGGAGAAGACTCGCGGCAATGTTCTCTGGGGCCTGTGCCGGCCGGTGCTTGGCCTGGCCTTGTTGGCAGCGGGCAGCATGATCATCGCGACCCTGCTGCTCTCTCAAGCCGAAACCACGCGCGGTGTGCTGGTGACTGTCGCCTCGCTGCTGGCAGGCGTGGCGTTGCTCGCCAGCATTGTTGCCGTCGTCGAGTTCTGGTTGGCGCTGCTCGGCTGGCTGCGCTGGACGAACGGCCGTCTGCATCGCTGTGCGCACTGCAGCTGGCCGGTCTCGCTGTCGATGGTGATGTCCGGTCGTTGTCTCAATCCGGACGGGGGCCATCGCCAACCCTAGACGTGGTTGGCGGGCCGGCCAGGAATTGCCGAGCGATCGTTGGCATGAATGATTCTCCCCTCGAGCAATGTCCAGCGCACTCTGCCGGGCAGATCCCAGCCCGAGAAGGGAGTGTTGTGTCCCGCGCTCTGCATCAGCGACGTATCGAACCAGTGATGTGCATCCGGATCGACAATGCAGAGATCGGCAGACAGGCCGGTTTCAATCCGGCCGCGCGGCAGTCCGAGAATGCTCGCTGGGTCGCATGTGGCTCTCGCGAGTGCTGTCTTCAGACTCAACACCTCGTCGTCGACGAGCCGCAACAGTAATGGCAGAAACGTGTCGAGTCCTGAAATCCCGGGCTCGGAGCGCTCGAAGGTTCCCACCTTGGCGTCGTCGTCGTGTGGCTGGTGGTCGGAACACACCGCCTGTACGGCACCGCTGGCGAGCGCCTGGCGGAGTGCATTGCGGTCTTCATCGCTGCGTAACGGCGGCGAGACGTGGCAACGCGTGTCGAAGCCGGTGAGGTCCATCTCGCTCAGAAACAGCTGATGCACCGCGACATCGGCGCTGACAGCAAGCCCTCTGGCCCGTGCTTCGGCGACCATCTGCACGCCGCGAGCGCTCGACAGTCGCATGAAGTGCACCTGCGTCCCGGTCTCCTCGACCAGCGCCAGACAGCGGCCAAGCGCGGCGGTTTCGGCGGCTACCGGAATGCCGCGCAGCCCGAGACGCGTTGCCACCCAGCCGTCGTGCACACCACCGGGATAGCTGAGGTCGGGGTCGCGGGGCGTGAGCATCACCGGCAATGCACAGGTCGCTGCATACTCGAGCGCACGGAACAACACTTCGGAATCGCGAATTGGTCGACCGCCGTCGCTGACTGCGACGCATCCGGCATCACGCAGCGCGGCCAGCTCGCTCAGTTCTTTCCCCGCGAGGCCTCTGGTCAACGCTGCGACCGGCATGAGACGCGCAAGATGTGCCTGTCGGGCACGGCGGGTCAGCAGTTCGACGACCGCCGTCGAGTCATTGACCGGATCCGTTGCCGGGGATGCGCACAGACAGGTGATGCCTCCCGCCGCTGCGGCCTGGACTTCGCTGGCGATGCTGGCCTTGTGCGCGGCGCCGGGTTCACGCAAATGTGCACCCAGGTCGATCAGCCCGGGGATGACCAGGCAGCCGGCAGCGTCGATCACCTGATCCGGCTGGAATCCGTCCGGTGCCGCCCCCACGCCGACGAAGTGGCGGTTGCTCACCGCGATGTCGGCTGTCATGTCCAGTCCACTGGCCGGATCGATGACCCGGCCGCCAGTAATGAGGATGTCAGCCATCCCGAGACACTCCATCCGGTTGCGGTTGCGCAAGGCACATCGACATCACCGCCATCCGGACGGCGATACCGTTTGCGACCTGCTGGAGAATGACCGACTGTGGACCATCGGCAACCGCCGACTCGATCTCGACGCCACGGTTGATCGGCCCCGGATGCATCACGATGGCGTCGGGGCTTGCCAGTTCAAGGCGCTTGCGGGTGATGCCGTAGAGTCTGAAGTATTCCTCTGCGCCCGGCAGCAGAGCGCCGTTCATCCGCTCGTTCTGCAGACGCAGGGCGATGATCACATCCACATCGCGCAGCCCGGTTTCCAGATCGTGATGAACGTGGGCGCCAAGTCCGCTGATATCGGTCGGTAGCAGCGTGCGTGGCCCCACCACACGGATTTCACCGGCGCCGAGTGCACTGAAAGCATGGACCTGGGAGCGGGCGACTCGCGAATGCAGCACATCCCCGACGATGGCAATCCGCAACCGTTCGAAGTCCCCCTTGTGCTGACGGATGGTGTAGGCATCAAGCATGGCCTGCGTGGGATGCGCATGCCGCCCATCCCCGGCGTTGATCACGCTGACATGTGGCGCCACGTGGCGCGCGATCAGGTGTGCGGCACCGCTGTCGGCGTGCCGGACAACGAACATGTCGCAGTGCATCGCTTGGAGCGTGCTCAGCATGTCGATCAGCGTTTCGCCCTTGGTGGTGGCCGAGGTGGCGATGTTGATGTTGAGGACGTCGGCCGACAGGCGCTTCGCAGCCAGTTCGAAGGTGGTGCGGGTGCGGGTGCTGGGTTCAAAGAACAGGTTGATGATGGTGCGACCACGCAACAGCGGGACTTTCTTGATCGATTTCTCCAGCACGCCGGAGAATGATTCGGCAGTGGTGAGTATCTGCTCGAGAATGCTCCGCGGGAGCCCTTCGGTGCTCAGAAAATGCTTCAGTCGACCACTGTTGGGGTCGAGTTGGATGTCCATCACGTGACCTCCGCGACGCGTTTGGTCATCCGGCCTCTCCGGCCTGGTGACTGGAATGCACGACAAGTTGCATGGCTCCTGAGCCGGCTGACTCCAGTCGCACATGCTGATGATCAGCCAGCGTCAGCCGAGTGCCGATCAGGTCCGCCTGTATCGGTAATTCACGCCCTCCCCGGTCGACCAGCACCACGAGCAGAACCTGTGCAGGCCGTCCGAAATCGAACAATTCGTTGAGTGCTGCCCGGATCGTGCGGCCGGTATACAGAACGTCATCGATCAGCACGACAGCGCGACCGTCGAGGCTGATCGGCAGTTGTGACGGCTGGACCTGCGGGTTGAGCCGCCGTGTGCTGATGTCGTCCCGATGAAAGGCGATGTCGAGAGAGCCGGGTGGGCTGAACAGGCCAAGCCGTTGGTGCAACGCATCGGCGACATGCACCCCGCCACGATGAATGCCGACCAGCAACGGCTCGGATTCCCAGCCGGCGATCCGTTCGCGCAGCGACTCGGCAAGCTGGTCGAGCAGCGCGTCGAGCGTCGCATGGTCCATGATCTGGTTACCGGTCACCGGTCTGCTCCTGCAGCGCTGTGGTCGCTGAGCCATGTCTGGAGAATGACGACAGCCGCCATGGTATCAAGTTCTTCACGGACGCGGGGGCGTGTGGTGCGGCGGGTCCGTTGCCGCCGCGTTGCTGGTGTCGGCCCCGTCGCCAGTAGCTGCTCTGCTTCGACGGAGCTCAGGTACTCGGAGACAAGGGCAACCGGCAGCTGGAAGCGGCCCTCGAGCTGACGTGCGAAACGCCTGACCCGAGGCGTCAACGCGCCGTCAGCCCCGTCATCCCGCTCCGGCAGACCGACAACCAGTTGATCGACCTGCCAGTCAGCAAGCAGGCGTTCGATCGTTGTCCAGTCGATCGATCCGCTGGCGCGATTGTGCAGCGTCAGCAGCGGGCGCGCCGAGCCTCCCGCGGTATTGCCGATGGCAATACCAATCCGTCGCAGTCCGAAGTCGAATCCGAGACACACGCGTGGAGGCAACGTCAAAGTGTCCGACGGCTTGACCGACACACTACTGGTCACCGCTGGTCTCCAGCCGGCCACCGTGCACGAACTCCAGTGTGCGAGTGATGACCAGCTGGTCCTTGCCCTCCAGCACTTCAGCGGGAACCTGCTGGAACGGTCCGGCCATTCGGACCACGTAAAGGGCGGCCTCGTCGAGCAGGCTGTGTTCGGAGCCGCGCAGAATGCGAACAGTCTCGACCTGGCCGTCAGGCCGCAGAGTGGTCTCGATGATCAGCCGTCCGCTCAAGCCGCGCTCGCGGACGGCATCGGGGTAGTTGAGGTTACCCACCTGCTCGAGCTGTTGTACCCAGTCGTGCATGTACGCAGCGGCGGCATGCTGTCGGGTCCGCGCGTCGATTCGTGCACGGCTGGGGTAGCGAGCGTTCCAGTCGATCTGCTGACTGGGGTCGGTGATGTCCATTGCCGCCAGTTCAGGCGTTGGTGTGACCTGATCACTGTCGGGGCGGGGTGTCTTGTCGAACGGGCTATGTTGTTCATCGAACAGCCGCTGCTCGTCTGATTGCTCGGCCGCGATCAGTGGTGTCTGCTGTTGACTGTCCTGTCGGCGCTCGGGGGTCGGGCGTTCCTGCAGGGCGGCGTCTTGATCGCGAGGATCGGCCAGCAGAGCAGCCTGCTGGCCTGGCACCTGCATCTCGTCGAGCGTACCGCCACCGTCCTGGTCGTCGGGAGCGATGAAGTCATAGTCGTCGGGCGTTCGTTCAGCCGGATTCGAGCTCAGTGTCACTTCGATCAGTGGTGGCGCCATGATGTCGGGTCGCGTTGCCGCAAAGCCGACGCCAAGAATGATCATGGTGTGAACGATGATCGACAGGAACGCCATCGTCCCCATCCGATCACCAGCTCGCAGGGTTTCCGGCTCAGGCGTCAGGATCCCGGCCGGGTCGTCACGGTTGGTGGCCGCTGATCGTTGTTGCCTCTCAGTGCGCACTTGGGCGAGCACCATTCGGATCGGCCCCCGCGTCGCTGCGGTGACGAGGCAGCGCAGCCGCAAGCGCATCGAGCAGGGCGCCGCCGATGTCGGTATCGAAAGCCGCGTCGATTTCGCGCACGCAGGTCGGGCTGGTGACGTTGATCTCCGTCAGCCGATCGCCGATGACGTCCAGTCCGACCAGCCAGAGTCCGCGCCGTCGCAGCTCCGGGCCGACTCGGGCGCAGATCCGCCGCTCGGCATCACCGATCGGCGCAGCGACACCGCGGCCGCCTGCGGCAAGATTGCCGCGACTTTCGCCAGCCAGTGGAACCCGAGCCAGCATGTGGCTCACCGGCTCGCCGTTGATCAGCAGTACCCGTTTGTCGCCATCGCTGATTGCGGGCAGGTACTGTTGCGCCATGATCGGCCGCAGGCCACTCTCGGTCAATGTGTCAATGATCACGGTCGTGTTCGGATCACCATGCGTCACGACAAAGATCGACTTGCCGCCCATCCCGTCGAGCGGCTTCAGCACAGCCTTGCCCTGCTCGGCGATAAAGGCCTTGAGGCGACCGGCATCGGCATCGACGACGGTCGGCGCACAGCAATCTGGAAACCATGAAATCGAAAGCTTTTCATTGACATCACGTAGACTCGCCGGCTTGTTGGCAACCAGCACGCCCTCGGATTCGGCCAGTTCGAGTATGTGTGTCGCATGGGTAAAGGCGGCATCGACCGGCGGATCCTTGCGCATCAGGATAATGTCGAGTTCCGACAGTGGGGTGGTCTGTTCGGCGCCGAAGCGATACCAGTCAGCATTGTCATCGCGGACCTCGAGGCAGCGTTGGCGCGCCCAGGCGCGGCCATTGATCAGATGCAGGTCTGGCTGTTCCATGTAGCGGAGCTCCCAACCGCGGCGCTGTGCTGCAAGCAGCAACGCCAGGCTGGTGTCTTTCCTGGGAGTGATGTGCGCGATGGGGTCCATCACGACGCCGAGCCTGATTGACATGCGATCCCCTCGTTCGAATCGGTCACGAAGCGTTGACCATCTGTTGTCATGGTAACGCGACTGCCGTCTCAGGTGTATGCTGTGACGCTGGTTTTCTGTCTGTCTGTCGGCAACCGGGAGGATTTCATGCGTCGTGCCGATCAATCTTCCGCGGCTTCGCCCGCCGACGCTGGCCTGGCAGGTCTCATCAAGGCTGTTGACCAGGAGGTCAACACGATGCTGCGCGCTCTGTCAGCGATGGAGCGGCGTCCGGCCGATGCGCTCGCGCGTCTGTTGGACTGCTGGACGTCGGTAGAGGCGCTGGGCAAGCAGTCTGGCATTGTCATGGTGCATCGGTTTGCGAGCGCGGTGGGTGCGCTGATTCGCCGGTCTGACCAGACGCCGATGCATCCGCTCGAGCAGCGTCTCGTCGAGCAGGCTGTGGCGGCGCTGCCGATGTTTGTTGCCGACCTGGATCAGGCCGATGAACACCGTGACACACGCCATCTGGATGCCTTGCTCAGGCGTATCGAACAGCAGGCCGGGGTGACGCCTGCGGCGGATGGCGCCGCCATGCCCGCTGCGGTCGGACACGACGCTGCGGCGTTGGCGCTGGCGGTCGAACAGGCGGTCAGCCGCCTGACGCAGGCGTCTGTCCAGCGCGACGCCGAATTGTTGCATCGACTCGAACAGTTGCGAGCCGGTGATCGGCAGCAGGGTGAGCAGTTCGCGGCGCTGCAGGCCGCTGTCAAGGATCTTGATGCCGCTGTCGATCAGATCCGGGATCGGCTCTTCGCACTCGGTGATGCCGTCGGGGTGCGGCTGGTGCCGCGAAGCGGTCAGATTCGTCGCCCGGGTGTTGCCGACGCCGAGGACGATGCCGGTCTCGATCGCGAACTGGTGGCGTCGCTCGCCGGTGCACTCAATCAGGCGGTTCAGCAGATGTCGCAGGCGCGAAACGCTGTGCTTTCCGCCACGTCGACGCTTGATGGCAACAGGCAGACAGGCGTCGCTGCCATCGATGCGCTGGCCAGTGGCCTGCACGCGCCGCTCACGCCCGATCACGTCCCCAGCGGGAGCGTCACCGCCCCGCGCAGCCACGACTGATGGCCATGCCGCGTTTCCTGTCACCCCAGTCGCTGATCGGGGTGGACCGTGTCGAGCTGGATGCTGTCGCTGCGCGTCATGCGCAGGTCCTGCGATTGAACGTGGGTGACTCGGTCCAGGTGTTTGACGGCGTTGGCACGGAGCGCACAGCATGCGTGGTTGCGCTGGGTCGACAGCGGCTCGCGCTCGAGCTTGGTGCCGTGCTGCCCGGAAATCCGGAGTCGCCGCTTGGCATCACGCTGGTGCAGTGTGTGAGCAAGGGCGAGCGTATGGACTGGACCATTCAGAAAGCGGTCGAGCTCGGGGTTGCGGCGATTCGGCCGGTCTTTTCCAGGCGCAGCGTGGTACGTCTGGAAGGCTCGCGCCTGGATCGGCGGGTTGCTCACTGGGAAGGCGTTATTCGCGGTGCTTGCGAGCAAAGCGGTCGCCGTCTCTTGCCTGACCTGTTGACACCGCTCGGTCTCGATCGGTATCTGGATGCCGACGTGAACCATCAGCATGATTCGCTGCGATTGCTGCTGGCGCCGACTGCGTCGCAACGACTGCAGACGGTGTCGCCTCCCGACGCTGGCGTGATTCTGCTGGTCGGACCGGAGGGGGGCCTCGCGACCGACGAGGTGCAAGCGGCGGTCGCCGCCGGATTCGAAACGATTGGTCTCGGCCCGCGTGTGTTGCGGACCGAGACCGCAGCAATTGCCGGCCTGGCGGTCTTGCAGGCGCTCTGGGGCGACCTGTGCTGATTCAGAGCGCCGCTTCGGCGCTCGTCACCGGCTGCTTGATCAACCCCAGACCTGCCCAGATCCGCTCGGTAGCAGTCGCCTGATTGAGCGTGTACATGTGCAGGCCGGGCGCGCCGTTGTCGAGCAGTCGCGCGCACAATGCAACGACCACATCCACACCGAACGCCTGCAACGATGGTTTGTCGTCGGCCAGAACCTCCAGCCGTTTTCGCAGCCACCGCGGAATCTCGGCGCCGCAGCCATCGGAAAAACGGGCGAGCTGATGGTAGTTCATGATCGGCATGATGCCGGGAATGATCGGAATGTCGATCCCCCTTGATTCGCAGCGCTCGACAAAATCGAAATAGGCATCAGCATTGTAGAAATACTGGGTGATGCCCTGCGTTGCGCCGGCATCGACCTTGGCCTGGAAGTTGTCCAGATCACTGTCTGCGTCCTTCGCTTGCGGGTGGACTTCGGGATAGCAGCTGACCTTGATCTTGAAGTGTTCGCCATGTTCACGGCGAATGAAATCGACCAGTTCCCAGGCATGCCGGAAGTGGCCGGGATCCTCCCAGGAGACGCCGTCAGGAATGTCTCCGCGCAGTGCAACGATTCGGTCGATACCGTGATCTCGGTAGCGCTGGAGAATCGCGCGAATACCATCTGGTGTCGAACCGATACAGGTCAGATGCGGCACGACAGGCACGTCATCTGATCGCTCGATGTCGAACACGGTCCGGAAAGTGCGTTCCTGCGTGGTGCCACCGGCACCATATGTCACTGAATAGAAACAGGGATTCAACGCTGACAGGCGTTCCCGGTTGCGATGCAGCGTCGCCATTCCCTGGTCGGTTTTCGGGGGGAACAGCTCGAAGCTGAACTCGGCACTGGAGTAGGGTGAAGTCATGTGAATCTAGCCCCATGACGGGCGTTTGCACGCGTGTCCAGGCAATCCGTACACCAGCCACGACACAGCAGCCACCACCCGCGTGGGTGGTGGCCGAAGCGCGCATGGTGACGGCCGTGGCCGTTACGCCTGTTGCTCAGTAACGGTAGTGATCGGGCTTGTATGGCCCATCCACTGGCAGACCCAGGTACTCCGCCTGCTCGGCGCTCAGTTCGGTCAGCTGCACCCCAAGCTTGTCGAGATGCAGCCGCGCCACTTTCTCGTCAAGATGCTTCGGCAGCACGTAGACTTTGTTGCCGTAGCGATCCGGGTGGCAGAACAGTTCGATCTGCGCCAGTACCTGGTTGGTGAACGAGCTCGACATCACGAAGCTGGGATGGCCGGTTGCACAACCCAGGTTCACCAGTCGCCCTTCGGCCAGCAGGATGATGCGGTTGCCGCTCGGCAGCGTGATGTGGTCAACCTGGGGCTTGATGTTGTCCCAAGGGTAGCCCTTCAGGCTGTCGACAGCGATTTCGTTGTCGAAGTGGCCGATGTTGCACACGATGGCATTGTGCTTCATGCGCACCAGGTGATCGTGGTTGATCACGTGGTAGTTGCCGGTCGCGGTGATGAAGATATCGGCCTGATCGGCGACCTCGTCCATGGTCACCACCCGGTAGCCCTCCATCGCCGCCTGCAGGGCGCAGATGGGATCGATTTCGGTGATCCAGACGATTGCGCCCTGGCCGCGCAGGCTCTGAGCGGAGCCCTTGCCGACGTCGCCATATCCGCAGACCACGCAGATCTTGCCGGCGATCATGACGTCGGTGGCGCGCTTCAGGCCATCGAGCAACGATTCACGACAACCGTAGAGGTTGTCGAACTTGGACTTGGTCACCGAATCGTTGACGTTGATCGCCGGGAACGGCAGGTTGCCGGCCTGTTCCATCCGCACCAGACGGCTGACGCCCGTTGTCGTTTCTTCGGTGACGCCCTGAATTTGCGCAAGCGCCCGACTATAGAACCCGGGCTGCTCGGCCAATCGGCGACGGATGCTTGCAAACAGCGCGCGTTCCTCGTCACCGGTCGGGTTGTCGAGCACGCTGGCGTCGCTTTCGGCGCGTGTGCCCAAGGTCAGCAGCATGGTGGCGTCACCGCCATCATCCAGAATCATGTTGGCTGACTGACCGCCATCGAAGTCGAAGATCCGGTGGCAGTAGTCCCAGTATTCTTCGAGGGTTTCACCCTTGTAGGCAAAGACCGGAATGCCAGCGGCTGCAATCGCGGCGGCGGCATGATCCTGCGTCGAGTAGATGTTGCACGATGCCCAGCGCACGTCGGCGCCGAGATCACGCAGCGTTTCGATCAACACGGCAGTCTGCACGGTCATGTGCAGGCTGCCGGCGATCCGCGCGCCACGCAGTGGTTTCGAGTCGCGAAACTCTTCACGAACCGACATCAGACCGGGCATTTCTGTCTCGGCGATGGCGATTTCTTTACGGCCCCAGTCAGCGAGGCCGATGTCGTGCACGATGTAGTCGTTGGTCATGCGTTCTACGACAGCATTCATGTCAAGACTCCGATGTCGCTGAGCGCCGTTTCCATGGATGAGCCGGTTGTCGAGCCTGGCAAGACATGTGTCTGTCTTGTTGCAACGCTCCTCGACGCCCGGGGACAGGGCGAATCGCCGTTGTCAGCGATTTGCCGGCAAGCCTGCAGCCTCCCGCAGTTGGTCGGCGCGATCGGTCCGCTCCCAGGTGAATTCGGCTTCGTTGCGCCCGAAATGCCCGTAGGCAGCTGTTTTTCGGTAGATTGGCCGTTCCAGTTCGAGCATGCGCAGAATTCCGTAGGGACGCAGATCGAAGTGTTCACGAATCAGCGATTCGATGCGTGCTTCCTCGACCTGTGCGGTACCGAACGTGGTCACGCTGATCGAGGTTGGTTCAGCAACTCCGATGGCATACGACACCTGAACTTCGCATTGGTTCGCGAGCCCGGCCGCGACAACGTTCTTGGCGACGTAACGCGCGGCATACGCTGCCGAGCGGTCCACCTTGGAGGGATCCTTGCCCGAGAACGCACCGCCGCCATGTCGCGCATAGCCGCCATAGGTGTCAACAACAATCTTGCGTCCGGTCAGTCCGCAATCGCCCATCGGTCCGCCGATGACAAATCGGCCGGTGGGGTTGATCAGATACCGGGTGTCCTTGCTGACCCAGTCGGCAGGCAACACCGGCTTGATGATTTCCTCGATGACGCCGTCGCGCAGTTCCTGCTCTCCGACATCCTCGGCATGCTGGGTCGAGAGCACCACCGTCTCGATGGCGACAGGTCGGCCGCCGCGGTAGCGGAGCGTGACCTGACTCTTCGCGTCGGGTCGCAGCCACGCAAGGCGGCCCGAGCGACGGACGCTGGCCTGCCGTTCGACCAGGCGATGCGACAGTGCGATTGCCGCTGGCATCAACACGTCAGTCTCGTCACAGGCATAGCCGAACATCAGGCCTTGATCACCGGCGCCCTGATCCTCCGGGCGGTCACGGTCGACACCTTGATGAATGTCGTCGGACTGCTTGCCGAGCGCATTGATGAAAGCGCAGGTCTGGTAATCGAAACCCAGCTCGGAGTTGTTGTAGCCGATGTCGCAGACCACCTGTCTGGCAATGGCTTCGAAATCGATGGCAATGTCGCCGCCGTAATTGAGCTCGCCAGCCAGCAGGATCAGTCCCGTTTTTGTCAACGTCTCGCAAGCGACACGCGCTTTCGGATCCATGGCGAGTATCGCGTCGAGCACGGCATCCGAAATCTGATCGGCCATCTTGTCGGGATGCCCTTCGGAAACCGATTCCGATGTAAACAACACGTCTCTCAATGCAGTGTCCCCCATCAGCAGCGCCACCCCATGCAGCCATCCCTTATGGCCACGCAAACCGCGTATGCTACACAGATTGGCGTTCTTGTACACGATCAACCTTGCCGTGGCCCCGAATCTTGGCGAGAATTGCGCCCCTGATCACGTATCCCCTTTGCTGGAGGCCAGTGCCCATGCCCGCCCGCCGTTATCTTGCCAACGCCATCCGAGCCCTCAGCATGGATGCGGTTCAGCAAGCCCGTTCCGGTCATCCAGGCGCGCCGATGGGCCTCGCCGACAGCATGGAAGCGCTCTGGAATGCTGTGTTGAAGCACAACCCCGCGAACCCGCAGTGGGTCGATCGTGATCGGTTCGTGCTGTCCAACGGGCATGCATCGATGCTGCTCTATAGTCTGCTGCATCTGAGTGGCTACGATCTCCCCTTGCAGGCGTTGCGCGATTTTCGGCAATTGCACTCGGCGACACCCGGCCACCCTGAATACGCCGAGACGCCTGGCGTGGAGACTACGACAGGTCCGCTCGGGCAGGGTCTGGCCAACGCCGTCGGTATGGCGATTGCCGAACGCGCGCTGGCGGCCCGCTACAACCGCCTCGATTTTCCGATCGTCGACCACCGCACCTGGTGCGTGGTTGGTGATGGCTGCCTGATGGAAGGCATCTCGCACGAAGCGTGCTCGCTGGCCGGAACGCTGGGGCTTGGAAAGTTGATTGTTCTGTATGACGACAACGGCATCTCGATCGACGGCCCGGTCAGCGGCTGGTTCAGCGAAGATGTGCCCGGTCGATTCCGCAGTTACGGATGGCACGTTGTGGAAGCGGTCGACGGCCATGATGGCGATGCTGTTGCAGCGGCTTTGACCGAGGCTGTTGCCGAGACGGAGCGGCCCACGCTGGTCTGTCTTCGTACCGTGATTGGTTATGGCGCCTCCGATGTGGCTGGAACCAGTGCAGTCCACGGCGCACCGCTCGGTGCTGATGGGGTTGCCGCCGCGCGCGCCGAACTGGGGTGGACGCATCCGCCGTTCGAGATTCCTGACGCCGTCTATGCAGCCTGGGACGCCCGCCCGCGCGGAGCGGCGCTGGAAGCCGACTGGCAGGCGCTGTTTGCTCGCTATCAAGCAGCGTATCCGAATGAGGCGGCCGAGTTCCAGCGTTGCCAGCGCGGCGACCTTCCCGAGACGTTCGCCCAGAACGCCGAGGCCTTGATTGCCGAACTCGACGCCGCCGGCAAGTCGGTCGCCACGCGCAAGGCGTCCGAGCTGGTTCTGGAAGGGCTGGCGCCGATGCTCCCCGAGCTGCTTGGCGGATCAGCCGACCTGACCGGCTCCAACAATACGCGTTGGTCGGGATGTACCACGCTGGATGCGGATCATCCGCGTGGCAACTACCTCTACTATGGCGTACGCGAGTTCGCGATGACGGCGATCCAGAACGGGCTTGCCCTGCACGGCGGTGTGATTCCCTACGCGGGAACGTTTCTGGTGTTCTCCGACTACGCACGCAACGCGGTCCGTATGGCAGCACTGATGGGGCTGCGCAGCGTGCTTGTCTATACCCACGATTCGATCGGCCTCGGTGAGGACGGTCCGACGCATCAGCCGATCGAACACCTGGCGTCTCTCCGGCTCATTCCCCGCCTCGATGTCTGGCGTCCATGCGATGCCGTCGAGACCGCGGCGGCCTGGCGTGCGGCGTTGACGCGCCGCGATGGCCCCACCGCGCTGGTTCTCAGCCGTCAAACGCTGCCGGCACAGCCCCGTGATGCAGACGCGCTCGGCGCGCTGGCGCGTGGCGGGTACGTCCTGCGTGATTTCGGCACGTATCCACAGGCAGTCCTGATCGCCTCCGGCTCGGAGGTTGCAGTGGCGGTTGCGGCAGCTGAAAGACTGTCTGCGGCGTCAGTGGCTGTCCGCGTCGTGTCGATTCCGTGTCTGGACGTTTACAAGGCGCAGTCGGCCGAATGGCACGAGCAGGTCATCCCGGCGCGGATTCGAGCGCGGGTCGCCGTCGAGGCCGGTTCTCCAGACCCCTGGTATCGGCTGGTTGGTGCCGAGGGTGATGTGATCGGAATCGAGCGGTTCGGTGCGTCGGCGCCGGCGGAACAGTTGTTCGATCTGTTCGGCTTCACTGCCGAGCGGATTGCCGATCGCGTCATGGGTTTGCTGAACGGGGCCGGCTGACATGCTGCGCGCGGCAATCAACGGCTACGGTCGGATCGGTCGTTGTCTGTTGCGTGCACTGTACGAATCGCCGTATCAGGAGCGGCTGCGCATCGTTGCGATCAATGAGCCTGCCGACCTCGACAGCATGGTGCATTTGACGCGCTACGATTCCATCCATGGCCGTTTTTCACAGGTGGTGCGAATCGCCGACGATCCGGCATCAGCGATGCTCGTTGGTGATGACCGGATTGCTGTCAGTCATGCCGCAACCGCCAGCGGTCCTGACTGGCGTGCGTTCGATCTCGATCTCGTTTTCGAGTGCTCCGGAGTGGTCGAAACCCGCGCGCAGGCCGAGGCCTATCTGGCTGCAGGCGTGCCGCGTCTGCTGGTCTCGAACCCGATGGCCGATGCTGCCGAAGTCGATGCCACGGTTGTGTATGGCGTCAACCATGCCTGTCTCGATCCGGGGATGCGGCTGGTCTCCAATGCGTCGTGTACGACGAATTGCGCGGTTCCGCTGCTGAACGCCATTGACGCGCGTTACGGTATCGAGTCAGTGGTCGTCAGTGCCGTGCACTCGGCGATGAACGATCAGCCGGTGCAGGACGGCTATCACAGTCGCGATCTGCGCCGTACCCGTGCCGCCATGCACTCCATCCTGCCGGTGTCGACCGGATTGAGTCGCGGCATCGAACGGCTGCTCCCGCAACTCACCGGCCGGGTGCAGGCACACCACCTGCGCGTCCCGACGCTCAATGTCTCGGCGATGACCTTCTGTCTTGCGTTGGCAGACAAGCGCGCTGATGTTGTTGATGTCAACCATTACCTGAAGTCGGTGGCGGCCACCGACGGGATGGCCGATGTGTTCGGATATACCGATCGCCCGCATGCGTCCTGCGATTTCAACCACGACCATCGGTCGCTGATCGTTGACGCAACGCAGACCACGCG
>LFIK01000006.1_pt1 | contig 131431 bp, 113 predicted proteins | sample 643401 | NCBI WGS metagenome assembly LFIK01 (sample SAMN03777447, study PRJNA286221) | soda lake metagenome | biome: soda lake; feature: Kulunda steppe; material: water; isolation source: sample T5-Br brine of Lake Tanatar-5 | place: Russia: Kulunda steppe | collected 2010-07
AACGGCACGACCTTTCTGGGTTTTGCCGTCCTGGCCGAGAAAAAGCAGATCCGCACCGACGCGCAGGGCGTAAAATCCCTGTACTACGTTGGCGGCCTTCTGGGCGGCACCGAAACCATCGCGTTCTTTATCCTGATCTGCCTTTTTCCCGCGCATTTTGCCGTCATGGCCTGGGTGTTTGGCACGCTGTGCCTGATCACCGGGGCGTCGCGGGTCGTTCTGGCGCACCGCGTCTTTCTGACCTGACCGCGGTGCGCCGTGCGGTGTTCAGCCGCCCTTGTTCTTGGCGGCGGCCTGCTGGAACATGCTGGCAATGTCCGTCGGGAACGGGAAGACGATGGTGGAGTTCTTGTCACCCGCGATGAAGTTGAGCGAGGACAGGTAGCGCAGTTGCATCGCGCCAGGCTCCTTGGCCATGATCTCGGCAGCCTCCAGAAGCTTCTGCGCGGCCTGCTGCTCACCCTCGGCGTTGATGACCTTGGCGCGCCGCTCGCGCTCGGCCTCGGCCTGCCGGGCAATCGCGCGGATCATCGATTCGGCGATGTCGACATGCTTGATCTCGACATTGGCGACCTTGATGCCCCAGGCCTCGGTCTGCGCGTCGAGGATTTCCTGAATATCGTCGTTGAGCTTGTCGCGGTCGGCCAGCATCTCGTCAAGCTCGTGCTTGCCGAGCACCGCCCGCAGCGTGGTCTGTGCAAGCTCGGAGGTGGCGGCCATGAAGTTCTCGACCTGGATCGTCGCCTTCTCCGCGTCCATCACGCGAAAATAGATCACCGCCGAGACGTTGACCGACACGTTGTCCTTCGAGATCACGTCCTGCTTGGGCACGTCCAGCACGATGGTACGAAGATCGACGCGCACCATCTGCTGAATGAACGGGATCAGGATGATCAGACCGGGCCCCTTGGTCCCCGTGAACCGGCCCAGCGTGAAGACGACCGCGCGCTCATACTCGCGCAGGATCTTGATGGCTGCGGACAGGAACGCCCCGATCAGGGCGATAATGACGATATAGAACGCCAGATCCGTAAAAACTTCGAGTCCCATTCAATCCTCCATGGGTTGCGACGCCGCGTGCCCGCAGATCAGTCCCGATCCTGCGGCGCGACGTCGAGTGTCAGATTGTCGAGGCCCTTCACGCGTACCTGATCGCCGCGCGACAGATCCACGGGGGCGTCTGCGCGCGCCTGCCAGCGTTCACCGTGCAGCCAGACATGGCCGCGCCGGCCGTCCCAGTCGAGCACCTCGCCGGTCTTGCCCGCAAGCTCCTCCGGACCGCTGACGACACCGGCACGGAAGGACCGCATGGCCAGCCGCGCCACGATGAGCGTGAGCGCCAGCCCCGCGAGCGCGATCCCCGCAACCAGCGGGATCGAGATCTCCATCCCCGGCGCATCGGTGTCGAACATGATCATCGCGCCCAGCACGATCGCGACGGTACCGCCGATCCCCAGCACGCCGAAGGATGGCGCAAAGGCTTCCGCCACCATGAGCGCCAGCCCCAGCAGGATCAGCGCCGCTCCGGCGAAGTTCAACGGCAACAGCGCCAGCGCGTACAGACCGAGGATCAGGCTGATACCACCTATGGTTCCCGGCACCAGCACACCGGGGTTGAGGAATTCGAAGATCAGCCCGTAAACCCCGGCCAGCATGAGCAGCAGCGCCACATTCGGGTTGGTGATCACCGACAGGAAAGCCGTGCGCCAATCGGGCTCTACCGTGACGACGGACAGGCCCGCCGTCTCCAGCGTGACGTCCTCGCCGCCCACATCGACGACCATCCCGTCGGCCTTCTCCAGCAATTCGGCGACGTCGCGCGCAACGAAATCGATCACGCCTTCGGCCTCGGCGTCGCGCGCCGTCAGCGTCGCCGCCTCGCGAACGGCCTTCTCCGCCCAGTCGGCGTTGCGATCGCGCAGATCGGCGAGCCCGCGGATATAGGCAACGGCGTCATTGATGGCCTTGGCCTCGGTCGGGCTGAGGTCGCGCGGCGGCGCGGCCTCTTCGGCGGTTTCGCGCGCGGCATCCTCGGCCTGCTCGGCATCCTCGCCATTTGCGGCATCGTCGTTGCCGGCAGTTGCTTGCGCGTCGCCGTTCTCCGTGTCAGGCGCGTCGTCGGCCTGCAGGCCGAAGGGCATCCTGTCGCCGTCATCATCCCCGTTTCCGCCCGGCCTGCCCCCGATCGCCACCGGCGTGGCGGCGCCCAGATGGGTCGCGGGCGCCATCGCGGCGACATGGCTGGCGTACAGGATGTAGGTGCCGGCACTGGCCGCGCGGCTGCCGGACGGGCTGACAAAGGTCGCCACCGGGATCGGCGCATTCACGATCCCGCTGACGATCTGGCGCATCGAGGTATCGAGCCCGCCGGGTGTGTCCATTTCAAGAATCACCAGCCGCGCGCCATCCTCGGCCGCCGCGTCGATGTTTCGCAGGATGTAGTCCGACGAGGCCGGCGAGATCGCGTCCTGCACCTTCAGCACGACCGCATGGGCGGATTCCGCCCCGCCCTGCGCCAGCAGCCCGGCCGCGCCCAGAAGCGTGACGAGCCCGAGTAAGGCACCCCGCAGCAGCCGCATCGCACCCGTCCCCTGCCGGCGCTGGTTCATGACGCTTCCCTCCATGTTGCGGCCCATCCTGCCCCGCCAGCTAGCCCGACACGGAAGATTGTCATCGGGTCGGATCAAGCCCGCCGGACCGGACGGTGCGGGCAAATCGCCGCGGCGCGGATAGACTCGCGTCACGGCTCCGGGCTGGACCACCGTGCCGGGCGCGATGCGGCGGCATTGTCTTTCGCGTGAAGGCGCACATATGATAGTCCTTCGAAGGCTCCAGCAAGGATGCATCCGTGGCCCTTTGGAAGCAAGCCATTCTGGCCCTCGTGGTCGTCGGGGGAACGCTCGTCGGCTGGATCGTCTATGTCCCGTCCGCGCTGCCCCTGCTGGATCGATACGGGGTGATCGCGCAGCTCGAACGTATCGGCATCGAGGTCGCGCTGGCGGAGAATGGCGCCTCCGGTGGTGGTCCCCCCTTCGGCGGAGGCAGCCGCGCCGCGCTCGTCAGGGTCGCGACGGTGGACGAGGTCATCGCGAATGACCGCGTCAGCGCCATCGGGACCGGTCAGGCCCTGCGCTCCGTATCGCTGCTGCCGGAAACCTCTGGACGGCTCGTCGATATCTTCGTGCGCTCCGGGGAGCGCGTGTCGCAAGGCCAGAAGATCGCATCACTCGATGCCACCGCCGAACGTATCGCCGTGTCGCGCGCCGAGCTTGTGCTCGACGACGCCAGGGCGCGGGCGCAACGGCTGCAACGGTTGCAGGGGTCGGGAACTGCGACCGACGTCCAGATCCGTGATGCGGAGCTGGCCCTGCGCCAGGCCGAGCTGGAACTGCGTCAGGCCGAGTATGACCTGCAACGGCGCGAAATCACCGCCCCCATCGATGGCTGGGTCGGCATCATCGGCGTCGAGGTCGGCAATCAGGTCACGGCCAGCACCGAGATCACGCGCATCGACGACCGCTCGCGCCTGCGGGTCGAGTTTCGGGTGCCGGAGCGATTCGTGGGCCGGGTGGCGAGCGGCCAGCCGATTCACGCCAGCCCCCTCGCGCAACCGGGCGTGCGGCTCGACGGGCAGGTCAGCGCGCTCGACAACCGCGTCGATCAGACCAGCCGGACAATGCGCGTCGAAGCCGAGATCGAGAATACAAACGACGCGCTGCGCGCCGGAATGGCCTTCAACATCGAACTGCGCTTCGATGGCGAGGCCTACCCGGCCGTCGACCCGCTCGCCATACAGTGGAGCAGCGAAGGCGCCTTTGTCTGGGCCGCGCGCGACGGTCATGCCGATCGGGTGCCGATTTCCATCGTGCAGCGCGGCAGCGACCAGGTGCTGATCGAAGCGGCCCTCGATCCGGGTGAGACGGTGGTCACCGAAGGTGTCCAGATGCTGCGCCCGGGCGCCGAACTGCGCATCGCCGGCGAGGACACGCCGCGCGCGGCGACGCAGCCCGACGGCTCCGAGACATGAGTGGCGACGCTGACCAGCGGCCGCAGGGCGAGCCGCCGGCATCCTCCTCCGGGATCGGCACCGCGCTCTTCGTGCGGCGGCCGGTGCTGGCCTTCGTGCTCAGCGCGCTGATCGTCATCGCGGGGCTGGCGGGACTGGTCGGGGTCGAGGTGCGCGAACTGCCCGATGTGGACCGGCCCGTGGTCACGATCACCACCACCTTTGCCGGCGCCGCGCCCGAGACCATCGACCGCGAGGTGACCTCGGTCGTCGAGGCCGCGGCCGGGCGCGTCTCCGGGGTGCAGGCGATTTCGTCCTCGTCGCGCTTCGGGCGCAGCCGGATCACCGTCGAATTCGCGGACTCGGTCGATCTCGACGTGGCCGCCACCGACATGCGCGACGCCATCGGGCGCGTGCGCAACAACCTGCCCGACGACGCGGATGAGCCCCGCATCGTGAAGGCGGACGCCAATGCCGACCCGGTGATGCGGCTCGGCGTGACCTCCAGCGCGCGCTCGGTGCAGGATCTGACGCGGATCGTCGAGGATGTGGTCGCCGACCGGCTGATATCGGCGCAGGGCGTGGCCGACCTGCAGGTCTATGGCGATCGCGATCCGGTCTTCCGTGTCGATGTCGACATGATGCAGCTGGCCAGCCGGGGGCTTTCGCTCGCCGATCTGCGCTCCACGCTGCGCAATGTCGCCTTCGACGCCCCTGCCGGCGCGCTGTCCAGCGACAGGCAGAGCATTCTCGTTCGCACCACGGCCGCCGTCACGACCGCCGAGGAGATGGAAGCGCTGGTCGTGCGCGACCCGGTGACGCTGGGCGATGTCGCGCAGGTCACGCTCGGCCCCGCACCGGGCGAGAGCGTGCTGCGCGCCAACGGACAGACCGGGGTCGGGATCGGCGTCGTGCGGCAGGCGCAGAGCAACACGCTGGAGATCTCGGCGGCGATCCGCGACATCGTGGAGGAGTTGAACGAGATCGTGCCCGAAGACGTCAGCATCTTCATCACCAGCGACGATGCGACCTTCATCAACGGCGCCATCACCGAGGTGCTCAAGACGCTGGTCCTGGCGATGATGATCGTCGTGGCGATCATCTTCCTGTTCCTGCGCGACCCGCGCGCCACGCTGATTCCGGCGATCACGATGCCCGTGGCGCTGATCGGGACCATCGCGGCCATCTGGCTGGTCGGCTTTTCGGTCAACATCCTGACCCTGCTGGCGCTGGTGCTTGCAACCGGGCTGGTCGTGGATGACGCGATCGTGGTGCTCGAGAACATCGTACGGCGGCGGGCGCAGGGCATGGGCGCGCGCGCTGCCGCGGTTCTGGGCACGCAGCAGGTCTTCTTTGCCGTGATCACCACGACGGCCACGCTGGCGGCGGTATTCGTGCCGCTGTCCTTCCTGCCGGGTCAGACCGGCGGGCTGTTTCGCGAATTCGGCTTCACGCTGGCGATGGCGGTTCTGATTTCATCCTTCGTGGCGCTGACGCTGTGTCCGGTGCTGTCCTCGAAGCTGTTGCGCCGGGAGGCGGACACGCCGTCGCCGCGCGGCCCGATGGTCTGGCTGGGCATGTGGCTGGCGGCATTCTACCGCCGGAGCCTGCGCGCCGCGCTGGCCGCGCCGCTGGTCGTTGTCGTCATCGCGGTGCTGTTCGGCGCCACCTCGGTTCTGGTGTCGCAGAATATCCGGCAGGAGCTCACGCCGCCGGAGGATCGCGCCGTGGCGCTGCTGCGCATCAGCGCACCGCAAGGGGTCTCGCTCGATTACACGACCAGCAAGATGCGCGAGATCGAGGCTCTGGCGCAGCCTTTCCTCGACTCGGGCGAAGCGACGAACCTGTTCTCCATCGCCGGGCTGTGGGGGCGCGACAACGCCGGCTTCATGGTGCTGACCCTCGCGGATTGGGCCGAACGCTCGCGCAGCCAGCAGGAGATCGTCGACGAACTGAATGCGGCGCTGCAGCAGGTCGTCGGCGTCCGCGCCTTCGCGATTCAGCCCAACTCGCTGGGGATACGCGGCGCCGGGCGCGGGCTGCGTTTCGCCATCCTCGGCCCCGATTACGACGATCTTGCCGAAAGCGCCGACGCGATGATCGAACGGCTGCAACAGAACCCCGCCATGGGGCAGGTGCAGCTGGGCTTCGAGACGACGCAGCCGCAACTCTTCGTGCAGGTGGATCGCCGCGCGGCGGCGGATCTGGGCATCGACATCGACGGGCTGGGCGATGCGCTGCAATCGGTGCTGGAGGGGCGCAGCGTCGGCACCCTGTTCATCGAGGATCGCAGCTACGACATCAAGCTCGTCTCCACCAGCAACCCGGTCAAGGACCCTGGCGATCTGGAACGGATCTTCATGCAGACCGGCAGCGGGCAGATGGTACCGTTTTCCAGTTTCGTCACCCTCGAGGAGCGCGCCGTGGCCCCCGAGCTGGCGCGGGAGTCGCAGCGCCGCGCCATTGACGTAACCGCGGGGCTGACGCCGGAGCTTTCGCTCGGCGATGCTTTGGCCGAGGTTCGCGCAATCGCCGACGACACCCTGCCCCCCGACCAGCGGATCATACCGCTGTCCGAGGCGGCCACCCTCGACGAGACATCGGCAGGCATCCTGCTGACCTTCGGATTCGCCATACTCGTGGTGTTTCTGGTGCTGTCAGCGCAGTTCGAGAGCTTCACCTCTTCGATAATCGTGATGGCGACGGTTCCGCTGGGCCTTGGCTGCGCGATGTTCGCGCTGGTGCTGACCGGCAGCAGCCTGAACGTCTACAGCCAGATCGGGCTGGTGCTGCTGGTCGGAATCATGGCCAAGAACGGGATTCTGATCGTCGAATTCGCCAACCAGCTGCGTGACGAGGGGATGGAGCTGGGCGAGGCGATCCTGGAAGGCGCGACAATCCGGCTGCGGCCGGTGATGATGACCATGTCCTCCACCGTTCTGGGCGGGGTGCCGCTGATCCTGTCGTCGGGCGCCGGCGCCGAGGCGCGCGAGGCGCTGGGCTGGGTCATCGTCGGCGGGTTGGGACTGGCAGCGGTGACCACGCTTTATGTCACGCCGGTGGCGTATCTGCTGCTCGCGCGCTTTACCACACCCAAGGCCGAGGAAGCCGCGCGCCTTCAAAGCGAGCTCGACGCCGCCACCGCAGGGCGACAGCCGGCCGAATAGCCGCGCGGATCACGCCCCGCACTGGACCCTGACGGCTGCCGGCGCTATCACCGGCGCGCAACGGCGCATCGCGCCGCGCCAGGCACAGCGTCGAGGACCAGCAAATGACCAGCGAAGCGACACGTTTTGACCCCGCCCGCAGCGAGGCGCACTGGCAGGCCGCGTGGGACGAGGCCGGCATCTTCGCCTCGCGCAAGGACGAGAACCGGCCCAAATACTACGTGCTGGAAATGTTTCCCTACCCGTCGGGCCGCATTCATATGGGGCATGTGCGCAATTACACGATGGGCGATGTGGTGGCCCGCTACAAGGCCGCGCAGGGCCATTCGGTGCTGCACCCGATGGGCTGGGACGCCTTCGGCATGCCCGCCGAGAACGCGGCGATGGAACAGGGCGGCCATCCGAAGGACTGGACCTACGGCAACATCGCCGACATGCGCGCGCAGATGAAGCCGCTGGGGCTGTCCATCGACTGGTCGCGCGAGTTCGCCACCTGCGACCCCGAATACTACGGCCAGCAGCAGGCGATGTTTCTCGACTTCCTCGACGCCGGGCTGATCTACCGCAAGGCCGCCACGGTGAACTGGGATCCGGTCGACATGACCGTCCTGGCCAATGAACAGGTCATCGAGGGCAAGGGCTGGCGATCGGGCGCCGAGGTCGAGCGGCGCGAGCTGACGCAGTGGTTCTTTCGCATCTCCGACTACTCTCAGGAGCTGCTGGAGGCGCTCGACGGGCTGGATCACTGGCCGGAAAAGGTCCGGCTGATGCAGCGCAACTGGATCGGCAAGTCGCGCGGCGTCGAGATCGATTTCGATCTTGCCGAACCGGTGCATGGCATCGAGACGATCCCGTGCTACTCGACCCGTCCCGACACGATGCACGGGGCGAGCTTTCTTGCCATCTCACCGGATCACCCCCTGACCAAGGCGCTTGAGGCCGAAGACCCTGCCCTCGCGAGTTTCTGTATCGAGGCCCGCAAGGGCGCGACGACCGAAGAGGCGATGGAGAAGGCCGAGAAGCTGGGCTTCGACACCGGTCTGACCGTCCATCACCCGGCGGAGGAGCGCGCATTGCCGGTCTGGGTCGGGAATTTCGTTCTGATGGAATATGGGACCGGCGCCATCTTCGGATGTCCGGCGCACGACCAGCGCGACCTCGATTTCGCCCGCAAATACGATCTGCCGGTGCGCAACGCCTTTCATCTGCCCGGCGAAAGTGCCGATGTCGGAAACACCGCGCTGGTGCCGCCGAAAGGCGACAAGGTCAGCTATGTCAAACACTTCGCCGGGCTCGGCGAGACAGCGGCCCATGACGCCATCGAGCGCAGCATCGAGTGGTTCGAGGCGCGCGGCAAGGGGCGGGGGATGACCCGCTACCGCCTGCGCGACTGGGGCATCTCGCGCCAGCGCTACTGGGGTTGCCCGATCCCGGTGGTGCATTGCCCCGAATGCGGCGTCGTGCCCGAGCGTAAGGAAAACCTGCCCGTCGAGCTGCCCTATGACGAAGATGGCAAGCCGATCGATTTCTCGATCGCCGGCAATCCGCTCGACCGACACCCGACATGGAAGCATTGCGCCTGCCCGCGCTGCGGCGGCGCGGCCGAGCGCGAAACCGACACGATGGACACCTTCGTCGATTCGTCCTGGTATTTCGCGCGCTTCACCGCGCCGCACGCCGACACCCCGACCGATCTGGAGGCGGCCGAATACTGGATGAATGTGGACCAGTATATCGGCGGCATCGAGCATGCGATCCTGCACCTGCTCTATTCGCGCTTCTTCGCCCGCGCGATGGTGAAGACCGGCCATCTGCCGGAAAAGGCCAGGGAGCCCTTCGCCGCGCTGTTCACGCAGGGGATGGTGACCCATGAGGTCTGCTACACCCGCGACGCGCAGGGCCGGCCGGTCTATCACCTGCCCGAAGAGGTCGAGGATGGGCGCCTCAAGAGCACGGGCGAACCGGTCGAGACGATCCCGCAGGCCAAGATGTCGAAATCCAAGAAGAACGTCGTGGATCCGATCAACATCATCTCGGCTTATGGCGCGGACACGGCGCGGTGGTTCATCCTGTCGGATTCGCCGCCCGAGCGCGATGTGGAATGGACGGCGGCGGGCGCCGAAGCCGCCTACCGGCATCTGGGGCGTGTCTGGCGTCTGGCCGACGAGGCCGCGCGCGACGACACCCCCCCTGCCCCGCAGGCCGATCAGGAGCTGCGCAAGGCGTCGCATCGCGCCATCGACACGGTGACCCGGGGCATCGAGGGCTTTGCCTTCAACAAGTCCATCGCCGCTCTCTACGCGCTGAGCAACACGCTGGCGAAAACGCAGGCCGGCGGCGCGGCGCGGCGCGAGAGCCTGCGCATCATGGCGCAGCTCATGGCGCCGATGGTGCCGCATCTGGCCGAGGACATCTGGTCGGCCTGCGGCGGTGAAGGGCTGGTCGCGATCGCGCCCTGGCCCGCGGCGGACCCCGCCCTTCTGGTCGACGACGAGGTCACCCTGCCGGTGCAGATCAACGGCAAGCGCCGCTCGGAAATCCGCGTGGGCAAGGAACTGCCGCGCGAAGAGATTGAAAAGATCGCGCTGGCCGACGATGCTGTGGTCAAGGCGCTCGCCGGCGCCGCGCCGAAGAAGCTGATCGTCGTGCCGGGGCGGATCGTGAATGTGGTTGTATGAGCGCAGATCGCTGCTGACACTGCTTGCCGGGCTGCCGGTGCTGGCAGCAGGGTGCGGGTTCTCGCCTGCGCTGGCGCCGGGCGGGGCGGCACATGCGCTGCGGGGGCGCATCCGCATGCGCACGCCACGCGACAGCGCCGAATTCGCGCTTGTCGCCGCGCTGGAGGAACGGCTGGGCCGCCCGCAGGACGCCCGCTATCTGCTGGACTACGATATCACCACCGGTTCCGACACCTCGGCGGTGACCCGGCGCCTCGGGGCGACGCGTCAGGTCCTGACCGGACGGCTGGATTATTCGGTCACCGACACGACCACCGACGGCGAGATGACGCAGGGCACGGTCCGCAGCTTCACCGGCTGGTCGCTGACGACCGACCCGCTGTCCGAGCGCGTCGCGCGCGCCGATGCCGAGACGCGTCTGATGCGCATCCTTGCCGATCAGATTGCCGCGCAGATCCTCGCCTCGGCGGATGACTGGGCGATCCCGGCATGAAGCTGTCACCGCGTGACGCTCCGCACTACCTTGCCCGGCCCGACCCGAAGCGCCCCGGCTTGCTGCTGTTCGGCGCCGATTCGATGCGCGTGGCGCTGCGTCGGCAAGAGGTGATCAAGGCCCTGATCGGCCCGCAAGGCGAGGCCGAGATGCGGCTGACGCGCATGCAGGGCGCCGAGCTGCGCCGCGACGGCGCGCTGCTGCTCGACGCGGTGAAGGCGCAGGGTTTCTTTCCCGGCCCGCGCGTCGTTTTCGTCGAAGAGGCGACGGACGACTCGACCGCCGAGGCCGCGCGCGCAGCGCTGGCCGAATGGTGCGAGGGCGATGCGCAGATCATCATCACCGCGGGCCAGCTCAAGCCGGCATCGAAGTTGCGCAAGCTGTTCGAGGGTCATCCGAGCGCCTATGCGCTGGGCATTTATGACGATCCGCCGGGGCGCGACGAAATCGAGGCGATGCTGCGGCAGAACGGTCTTTCCGGGCTCGGCCGGGACGCGATGAACGAGATCACCGCGCTTGCAAAGACCGTCGACCCCGGCGAATTGCAGCAGGTACTCGGCAAGCTCGGGCTCTACAAATACGGCGATGACAGCCCGGTCACGTCGGAGGACATCGCCGCCTGCATGCCCGCGACCGTCGAAGCGGGGACCGAGACGCTTTTCAACACCGTCGCCGAGGCCCGATCCGCGGATCTGGGGCCGATCCTGCGCCGGATCGAGGGCCAGGGCATCGCGCCGGTCACGCTGTGCATCGGGGCGCTGCGCCATTTCCGGCTGCTGCACGCCGCGCGTGTGGACGGCAGCGGCAGCCGGGCATTGGTGTCGGTACGCAATTTCAAGCAGCGCGACCGGATGATCAAGCAGGCGCAGCGCTGGGACCGGCGGCGGCTGGAACGGGCGATCGAGCAGCTTGTCGATACGGATCTGGCATTGCGCTCGGCCAGCAATGCGCCGGCGATGGCGGTTCTGGAGCGTACGCTGATCCGGCTGGCACTGCTGACATCGAAAGACAGATGAGGGAGACAAGGCGATCATGTTCAAGGTGATCGGAAGCACCCAGAGCCGCACGGCGCGCGTTCTGTGGATGCTCGAAGAGCTCGCGCTGCCCTACGAGCATGTCGCTGCGCAACCGCAGTCGCACGGCGTCGTCAGCTTCAACCCGGCGGGCAAGGTTCCGGTGCTGGTCGAGGACGGGACACCGATCACGGACTCCACGGCGATCATCCAGTATCTCGCCGACCGCGAGGGGCGCATGACCTATCCGGCGGGCACGCTCGACCGCGCGCGGCAGGACAGCATGACGCAGTTCCTGCTCGACGAATTCGACTCGGCGCTTTGGATGGCCGCGCGGCACAGCTTCGTCCTGCCCGAGGAGCTGCGCCAGAGCGCGATCAAGGAGAGCCTGCGCTGGGAATTCACCAACAGCCAGAAGACCCTGATGCGCCGGATGGGCGACGGGCCCTACCTGATGGGCGCGCACATGACGGTGCCGGACATCATCCTGACGCATTGCGGGGTGTGGGCGCGCAAGGCGAAGTTCCAGATCGTCGAGGACCGGCTGGGCAGTTATCTGGACCGCATGACGGCACGCCCGGCGTTCCGGCGCGCCATGACGCGCTGATCGCGCGCGCGGTTCAAAGCAGCGTTCCGATCCAGACGCCGCCCCCGGCGATCGCCGCGCCGAGCGCCACATAGGCCAGCGGCGCGCGCCAGCTGCGCTGCGGCTCGGGTTCCGAACGATTGCGCCCGATCAGCGCGTCCTCGACCATTTGCGGCAGCTTGGGACCGAAGCGCGCCAGCATCTGCGCGGTATGCGCCAGATCGCGGATCGCGGCGCGCGGGCCGACGTTCTCGCGGATATATTCCTCGACCACGGGCTGCGCGACCTCCCAGATGTTGATCTGCGGATTGAGCGAGCGCGCGACGCCCTCGACCACTACCATGGTGCGCTGCAGCAGGATGAGCTCGGTCCGGGTTTCCATGCCGAAGCGTTCGGTCACCTCGAACAGATAGTTGAGCAGGCGCGCCATCGAGATGCCCGAGGCGTCCATTCCGAAGATCGGCTCGCCGACGGACCGCAAGGCGCGCGCGAATTCGTCGATGTCCCGATCCGGCGGCACATAGCCGGCTTCGAAATGCACTTCGGCCACGCGCCGGTAGTCCTTGCGGATGAAGCCGAACAGGATCTCGGCATAGACCCGGCGGGTGTAGGCGTCGATGCGTCCCATTATCCCGAAGTCCAGCGCGATGATGTCGCCGTTCGACGCGACCTTGAGATTGCCCTGGTGCATGTCGGCATGGAAATAGCCGTCGCGCAGCGCATGGCGCAGGAACAGCTGCAGCACCCGCTCGCCCAGCGCGTCGAGGTCGTGGCCAGCGCTCTTGAGCGCGGGGACATCGCCCAGCGGCAGGCCATCGGCCCAGTCCAGCGTCATCACCGTGCGGCTGGACAGCGCCCAGCTCGGCGCGGGGACACGGAAGCCCGCATCCTCGGCGGTGTTCTCGCGAAACTCGGCGGCCGCCGCCGTTTCGAGGCGCAGATCCAGCTCGCCCATGACCACGCCCTCGAAATGCGCGATCACATCCGTGGGATGCAGACGCCGCGTGCCCGGCAGGATCAGCTCGATCAGCCCGGCGGCGAAATAGAAGGCGTCGATATCCTGCCGGAAGGCCTGTTGAATGCCGGGACGCAGCACCTTCACCGCGACATGCGCCCCGGTATCGGCACGCCATGCTTCATGAACCTGCGCGATCGAGGCGGCGGCGACCGGTTCCGAAAACACGGAAAACAGCGTATCGACCGGGCGCTCCAGCTCCTCGGACACGATGCGCCGGGCGGTTTCGCGCGGGAAAGGCGGCAGCTTGTCCTGAAGCATGCGCAGCTGTTCGGCGAGTTCGGCGCCGACGACATCCGGCCGCGTGGACAGGATCTGCCCGAACTTGATGTAGGCCGGTCCCAGCGCCGTGAGGGCGCGTGTCACCGGCGGATGCGCCGGGTCGCCGCGATACCCGAACCACCGGATGGGCCACCCGGCCACCCGCGCGGCGAGGCGCAACCGCGGCGGCGCGCCCATCGCCTCGAGCACCTCGCGCATGGCGCCCGTGCGCTCCAACGTGGCGCCCGTGCGCATCAGGCGCCAGAGATTGTGCGGTCCGCGCATTTCAGATCTTCCAGCCCGAATGCAGCGCGGCGATTCCCATGCTCAGATTACGGTAGCGGACCTGCTCGAACCCGGCTTCGCGGATCATCTGCGCGAACGTCTCCTGGTCGGGGAAGCGGCGAATCGACTCGACGAGATACTGATAGCTGTCGCGGTCATTCGCCACCATCCGGCCGAGCGCCGGGATCACGTTGAAGCTGTAGCGGTCATAGACCCATTGCAGCGCGGGTTCCGGCAGTTGCGAGAACTCCAGCACCATCAGCCGTCCGCCGGGTCGCAGGACGCGCAACGCTTCCGACAGCGCAGCCTCGATGCGCGTCACGTTCCGGATGCCGAACGCGATCGTATAAGCGTCGAAGACGCCATCCGGGAACGGCAGCGCCATCGCATCCCCCACCACCCAGTCGAGCCGGTCGGCCAGATCGACGGCCTCGGCGCGCTGGCGCCCCGCGATCAGCATCGACTCGGTCAGATCCAGCACGACCGCTTGGGCCTGCGGCGCGCGCTCCAGGAAACGAAAGGCGATGTCGCCGGTTCCGCCGGCCACATCCAGCAGACGCTGCCCATTTCGCGGCGCGAGCCAGTCCATCATCGCATCCTTCCAGATGCGATGCACACCCGCCGACATGAGGTCGTTCATCAGGTCGTAGCGCGATGCCACGCTGTTGAAGACGCCGTGGACGAGTCCCGCCTTCTCCTCCGCCTCGACGGTGCGGAATCCGAAATGGGTGGTGCCGGGGTCCTTCTCGGTCATAGGTATGTCCCGTTGATGGCGCGCCCCAACTCCTTACAGGACGCACTTGCCCCGATACAATGCGCGCATTGCCGCGAGGAGGCCAGAATGCCCGAGCTGCCCGAAGTCGAGACCGTTCGTCGTGGCCTTGCCCCGGCGATGGAGGGCCGGCGCATCCTCCGGGCCGATGTACGGCGGCCGGACCTGCGGTGGCCCCTGCCCCCGGATATGGCACGGCGTCTGACCGGCGCGCGGGTGTTGCGGCTCGGGCGGCGGTCGAAATATCTGCTGGCCGATCTGGACACGGCCGAGACGCTGATCGTGCATCTGGGCATGTCCGGCCGAATGCTGATTTGCGCGCCGGACGCGACGCGCGCGGCGCCGGGCGTCTTCACCCATGCCGAAGCGTCGGCGCAAAAACACGACCACGTCGTGCTCGACATGCAAGGCGGCTACCGGGTCACCTTCAACGACGCGCGCCGCTTCGGCGCGATGGATCTGACCCCGACCGCCGAGATCGCGCAGCACTGGCTGCTCGAAGGGCTGGGTCCCGAGCCGCTGGGCAACGCCTTCGACGCGCCGATGCTGCAGGCCCGGCTCGCAGGTCGACGCAGCCCGATGAAGGCGGCCCTTCTCGATCAGCATGTGGTGGCCGGGCTGGGCAACATCTATGTCTGCGAGGCGTTGTTCCGCGCCGGGGTGTCGCCGCGGCGGCTGGCGCGCAATCTGGGCCCGCGGCGCTGCGAACGGCTGGTGCATGCCATCCGCGCGGTGCTTGGGGACGCCATCGAGGCGGGCGGCGCCAGCCTGCGCGACCACCGCCAGAGCAATGGCGAGCTGGGCTATTTCCAGCACGCCTTTCGCGTCTACGGACGTGAGGGACAGCCTTGCGTCACACCCGGCTGCGTCGGAACGGTACGCCGCATCGTGCAATCGGGGCGCTCCAGCTTCTTCTGCCCGCACTGTCAAAGATGACTTGATCGCAGGGGGCAGGCTGCTATGGACTCGCGCCACTGATCACCAGAGGGATGGCTGCCATGGCCTACGAAACGCTGATCGTCGAAGTCTCGGACCATGTTGCGCTGATCAAGCTCAACCGCCCGGACGCCCTGAACGCGCTCAACAGCAGCCTGCTGGCCGAGCTGGCGACCGCCCTGAAGGCGGCACAGGACAACGAGAAGGTGCGCTGCATCGTCATCACCGGGTCGGAGAAGGCCTTTGCCGCCGGCGCCGACATCAAGGAAATGTCGGGCAAGAACTTCGTGGACGTCTATCTTGGCGATCTTTTCGGGCCGGAAACACGCGCCTTCGACGCGATTCGCAAGCCGATCATCGCGGCCGTGTCGGGATATGCGCTGGGCGGCGGCTGCGAACTGGCGATGATGTGCGACTTCATCATCGCCTCCGAATCCGCGAAATTCGGCCAGCCCGAGATCAATCTCGGCGTCATGGCCGGAATCGGCGGCACGCAGCGCCTCACCCGCTTCGTCGGCAAGTCCAAGGCGATGGACATGCATCTTACGGGCCGCTTCATGGACGCCGCGGAAGCCGAACGCTGCGGCCTTGTCAGCCGCGTGGTGCCCGTCAAGAAACTCATGGACACCACCATGGAGGCCGCGCACAGCATTGCCGAGAAATCCGCGCTGTCGGTGATGGCGGTCAAGGAATCGGTCAATCGCAGTTACGAGACGTCGCTGGCGGAAGGTGTGCTGTTCGAGCGCCGGCTGTTTCATGCGCTGTTCGCCACCGACGATCAGACCGAAGGCATGGGCGCCTTTCTGGAAAAGCGCGAGGCGCAGTTTCGCGACCGCTGACGACCGGTTCGCGCGGGCGGGACGAATTCGCGCCTCAGCCCGTTGACTTGCCCGCGAGTCGCACCTAAAAGCGCGGCTTCAGGATACATCGAACCGAAAACCGGAAGTCGAATAAATGGCAAATACGCCCCAGTCGAGAAAGCGCGCGCTTCAGAACGCCAAGCGCTACGCGGTGAACAAGGCGCGTCGCTCGCGCATCCGCACCTACCTGCGCAAGGTCGAGGAAGCCATTGCCTCGGGTGACGGCGCCTCGGCGCAAAAGGCCCTGCGCGCCGCGCAGCCGGAGCTTGCGCGCGGCGTCACCAAGGGTGTGCTTCACAAGAACACGGTCGCGCGCAAGATGTCGCGCCTGTCGTCCCGGGTGAAGGCGCTCGGCGCCTGAGCCGTCGCGCGACAACGATGAAGTCAAGAGGCGCGCCTTCGGGGGCGCCTTTTCTTTTGCGCAGCCGGGCTGTGGCCGATTGTGCACGCCGCGCGCGATTCGAACGGCAAGGTCCGAGTCAAGGGGCAAGTTGTGTTGCGCCTCGCGGGAGGCACTTGCTAGTTTAACGACAGAGTCGTGATGACCTGGGGGATAGACAGGGTGCACGTATCGGCCGCTTGAATCGCTGCCCGATAGGATGGACGAAGCGTGCAGTCCGACAGCGCAAGGCGCCGTACAATCGCATCCTGACGGGGTGCGAGCACGCGGAGGGGTATGTTTTCCGTCTGGAGAGCATTCTCGCTGTCATTTCCGATTGAGCGGGGGACGCTGAAGCGGCCCCGCGCAGGTCCGAGTGTTGGTGTGTTGCAAGGGATGGTGTCGTGATGGGCGACGGCACCGGAGCCTGACGTGCATGGATTCAAGCCGGCCATGGCCGCCGCGCTTGGAGCGCAGCCGTTATCGGCCGCACCATGCCCGGGCCCCTCGCGCAGCGGCATGCCGGGACATCACGCATCTGGTCTTGTTGGGGCGGAACTGCGGAAATGACGAATGAAACCTGGGACATTGTGCGCGATGAATTACATAAATCCTTGGGAAGGAACAACTTCGTCACCTGGATCGATCCGCTGGAGCTCGCGGAGCTGAGCGAGGGTGTGGCCCATTTGATCGCCCCGACCACCTTCATAGGTGATTGGGTATCGCGCAATTTCGCCGATCACATCCGTCATGAGTTTTCTCGGGCCGGCACCGAGATCGAGCGCCTGGTCTTCAGCGTCGGTCGCCGGAAGAACGGCCCGGGAACGACCCGCACGGGGAAGGAGCGCGCCGCACGCGCTCAGGCGCAGGCACAGGCGACGCAGGCGGCGCCGGAGTCTTCGTCTTCGGCCCTGCCCGGCGCCCCCCTCGATGCGCGTTTCACGTTCGACAGTTTCGTGGTCGGCAAGCCCAACGAGCTGGCGCATGCCGCCGCGCGGCGCGTCGCCGAAGGCGGTGTCGTCTCGTTCAATCCGCTGTTTCTCTACGGCGGTGTCGGGCTGGGCAAGACACATCTTATGCACGCCATCGCCTGGGAGCTGCAGCGCCGCGCGCCCGAGGCGCGCGTTCTCTACGTTTCGGCGGAACAGTTCATGTACCGTTTCGTGCAGGCGCTGCGCCACAAGCAGATCATGACCTTCAAGGAGCTGTTTCGTTCGGTCGATGTGCTGATGGTCGACGATGTCCAGTTCATCGCCGGCAAGGGCAGCACGCAGGAAGAGTTCTTTCATACCTTCAACGCGCTGGTCGATCAGAATCGCCAGATCGTCATCTCGGGCGACCGCGCGCCCGGCGAGATCAAGGATCTCGAGGATCGCATCCGGTCACGCCTGCAATGCGGCCTCGTGGTGGACCTGCATCCGACCGACTACGAGTTGCGTCTGGGAATCCTGCAACAGAAGACCGACGCCTATCGCGAACAGTATGAAGGTCTGCAGATCGCCGATGGGGTGCTGGAGTTCCTCGCGCACCGCATCACGACGAATGTGCGTGTCCTTGAAGGGGCTCTGACCCGGCTTTTCGCATTTGCCTCGCTCGTCGGGCGCGAGATCACGATGGACCTGGTGCAGGACTGCCTGGCCGATATCCTGCGGGCGTCGGACCGCAATGTCACGGTCGAGGAAATCCAGCGCAAGGTGGCCGAACATTACAGCATCCGGCTGGCCGACATGATCGGGCCGAAACGGGTGCGCACCATCGCGCGGCCGCGCCAGATCGCCATGTTCCTGGCCAAGGAACTGACCTCGCGCTCCCTGCCCGAGATCGGCCGCCGCTTCGGTGGACGCGATCACACGACGATCATGCACGGCGTGCGCAAGGTGGAGGCGCTGTGCAATGACGACCCGCAGATCGCCGAGGATCTGCAACTTCTGCGCCGCCTGCTGGCGGGTTGACCGCGGCACGGGCCCGCACGCGCAGGATGCCAGAAAGGCCTTGAGAAACAGCAGCGTTCGGCTAGTGTCGGCGTCCCGCCGTGAGGCGGGAAACAGGGGACGAGACGCATGAAGATCAGTATCGAGCGCGGCGCGCTGCTCAGGGCGGTAAGCCAGGCCCAATCGGTTGTGGAGCGGCGCAATACCATCCCGATTCTCGCCAATGTCCTGATCGAGGCCGAGGGCGATGCGGTACGCCTGCGCGCCACCGATCTCGATATCGAGGTGATCGATCGGGTCGCCGCGCAGATCGAACGCGAGGGCACCACGACCGTGTCAGCGGTGCTGCTGCACGAGATCGTGCGCAAGCTGCCCGACGGAGCCCTGGTTCAGCTGGCCGACGACCCGGCGCAAGGACGGCTGACGGTGCAGGCCGGGCGGTCGAACTTTTCGCTCGCGACGCTGCCGAAGGAAGACTTCCCGATCATGGCGTCGTCGGAATACAGCAGCAATTTCAGCGCGCCGGCGAAGACCTTGCGCCGGCTGTTCGACAAGACGAAATTCGCCATCTCGACCGAAGAGACCCGCTACTACCTCAACGGCGTCTACATGCATGTCGCCGATGGCGAGGACGGGCAAGCGCTGCGCTGCGTGGCGACCGATGGCCACCGGCTGGCCCGCGTCGACACCCCGCTGCCTGACGGTGCCCAAGGCATGCCCGGCGTGATCGTGCCGCGCAAGACGGTCGGCGAGTTGCGCAAACTGCTCGAGGATGACGACGCGGAGATCGCGGTGTCCGTCTCGGAGACGAAGCTGCGCTTCGCCACCCCGGAGATCACCCTGACATCGAAGGTGATCGACGGCTCCTTCCCTGACTACACCCGCGTCATACCGACCGCCAACACCCGCCGACTCGAGCTGGACGCCAGCGAGTTCGCCCGCGCCGTGGATCGCGTCGCCACCGTATCCTCCGAACGGTCCCGCGCGGTCAAGCTGTCGCTCGACGAGGATCGCCTCATCCTGTCGGTGAATGCCCCCGACAGCGGCGCGGCCACCGAGGAGCTGGCGGTGGCCTATAATGACGACCCGCTGGAGATCGGCTTCAACGCAAAGTACCTTCTGGAAATCGCCAGCCAGGTGGATCGCGAGAATGCCGTTTTCCTTTTCAACGACTCCGGCGATCCGACCCTGATGCGCGAAGGCGATGACAGCTCGGCCGTCTATGTCGTGATGCCGATGCGCGTGTGATTCGGGCGGATGCCCGGCCTCGCGGTCACGCGGCTGCAGGTGTCGCATTTCCGGTCGCACCGGCAGGCGCGGCTGCGCACGGATGAACGTCCGGTCGTGCTCTTTGGCCGCAACGGTGCCGGCAAGACCAACTTGCTGGAAGCCGTGTCGCTGTTGTCGCCGGGCCGCGGACTGCGCCGGGCCGCGGCCGAGGATCTGGCACGGCGCCCCGAAGCCATCGGCTGGAAGATCACCGCCGAGTTGCGCCGCCACGGCACGATCCACGAGATCGAGACCTGGGCCGATCCCGGCGCGGCGCGCAGCCTGCGCATCGACGGAAAGCAGGCCCCGCAGGCGGCGCTGGGGCGCATCGCGCCGATGGTGTGGCTGTTGCCTTCCATGGATCGGTTATGGACCGACTCGGCCGAGGGGCGGCGGCGCTTTCTGGACCGCATGACGCTCAACTTCGAACCCGATCACGCCGGCTGCGCCGTCGATTACGAAAAGGCCATGCGGCAGCGCAACCGCCTGCTGCGCGACCAGGTCGAGAACCCCGCCTGGTACACCGCGCTGGAGCAGCAGATGGCGCGGGCCGGCGCGCGCATGATCGCCAACCGGCACCTGGCGCTGACCCGCCTCGCCGCGGCGCAGGAGGATGCGCGCACCACCTTTCCGGCGTCGCGGCTGTCAATGACCGGTCCGGACGATCCACCCCCCCCTGAAACCGAGGACGCATTGCGCAGCGCGCTGGCGCAGGGCCGTCGCCGCGACATGGCGGCCGGGCGCAGCCTGACCGGGCCACACCGCGCCGATCTGCATGCGGTCTATTCCGCCAAGGGCGTGCAGGCCGCGCAATGCTCGACCGGGGAACAGAAAGCCTTGCTCGTATCGATCATACTGGCCTGCGCGCGGGCATTGCACAACGATACCGGAGTCCCGCCGATCCTGCTGCTCGACGAGGTGGCCGCGCATCTGGACGAGGACCGCCGCGCAGCGCTCTTTGAAGAACTCCTCGCCATCGGCACGCAAGCCTGGCTGACCGGCACGGGGCGTGAGCTGTTCACAGGCCTTGAATCGCACGCGCAGATATTCGAATTGCGCGAGTCAGCCGACGGCAGCACAATCGCGAGCGCACCCGACAGCACATGAGTATCAGCCTCCCCGAACTCGTTTTCTATGCCGGCGCATCCGTCATCCTGTTCCTGACCCCCGGTCCCGTCTGGATCGCGCTGACCGCGCGGTCGCTGGCCGGGGGATTTGCGTCAGCCTGGCCACTGGCGGTGGGCGTGGCGCTGGGCGATCTGGTCTGGCCGCTCACCGCGATCTTCGGAATGACCTGGATTGCCGGCAGCTTCGGCGATGTGCTGTCGGTGCTGCACTGGGTGGCGGCCGTGATGTTTCTCGTGATGGGGGCGCTGGCGATTCGCAATGCCAGTCGCCCGGTCAACCCCGACAACAGGTTGCTGCGTCCCGGCGCGATGGCCGGCTTTACCGCCGGTGTGGCGGTCATCCTGGGCAATCCCAAGGCCATCCTGTTCTACATGGGCGCCTTGCCGGGGTTCTTCGATCTGTCGGCGCTATCGACCGGTGATATCGCGGCCATCATCGCGGTGTCCGCGGCCGTGCCGCTGGTTGGCAATCTGGCCGTGGCGCTGGGCGTGGACCGTGTGCGCGCCCTGCTGTCCTCGCCACAGGCCCGCCGTCGGACCAATCTGACCGCCGGCTGGCTGCTGGTTCTGGTCGGCGTCATGATTCCTTTCATATGAAGGCGCGATCGCATGCCCGGCGCGTGACAATCCCGGCGCGGCAACCTATAAGGCGGGCAGGATTGCGGGGAAGCATCACATGAGCGAAGCAGCGCAGACGCCGGACGAATACGGCGCCGATTCCATCAAGGTTCTCAAGGGGCTGGACGCCGTTCGCAAGCGTCCGGGGATGTATATCGGCGACACGGATGACGGCTCGGGCCTGCATCACATGGTCTATGAGGTCGTCGATAACGGCATTGACGAGGCGCTGGCCGGTCACGCGGATCATGTGCATGTGAAGATCCATGCCGATTCCTGTGTGTCGGTGATGGATAACGGGCGCGGCATTCCCGTCGAGATGCACACCGAGGAGGGCGTCAGCGCAGCCGAGGTCATCATGACCCAGCTCCATGCCGGCGGCAAGTTCGACCAGAATTCCTACAAGGTTTCCGGCGGGCTGCACGGCGTGGGCGTGTCGGTGGTCAACGCGCTGTCGGACTGGCTGGAGCTGCGCATCTGGCGCGACGGGCGGGAATACTATGTCCGCTTCGAACATGGCGAAACGGTCGAGCCGCTGCGCGAGATCGGCGATGCGCAGGGAAAGCAGGGCACCGAGGTACGCTTTCTCGCCTCGCTCGAGACCTTCTCCAACCTCGACTACGATTTCCGCACCCTGGAGAACCGGCTGCGTGAGCTGGCCTTCCTCAATTCGGGCGTGCGCATCATCCTGGAGGATGAGCGCCATGCCGACCCCCTGCGCAGCGAATTGTTCTACGAGGGCGGCGTGCGCGAGTTCGTGCGCTACCTGGACCGCCACAAGACCCCGGTGGTGTCCGAGCCGATCTTCATCACCGGAGAGCGCGACGGCATCGCCGTCGAGGTGGCGATGTGGTGGAACGACAGCTACCACGAGACGGTGCTGCCCTTCACCAACAACATCCCCCAGCGCGATGGCGGCACCCATATGGCCGGCTTTCGCGGCGCGCTGACGCGCACCATCACGCGATACGCTCAGGAAAGCGGCATCGCCAAGAAGGAGAAGGTGAGCTTCACCGGCGACGATGCCCGTGAAGGGCTGACATGCGTGCTGTCGGTCAAGGTGCCGGACCCGAAATTCTCCAGCCAGACCAAAGACAAGCTGGTTTCGAGCGAAGTGCGGCCCGCGGTCGAGGGGCTGGTGGGCGAACGGCTTTCGGAGTGGTTCGAGGAGCACCCGAGCGAAGCGAAGCAGATCATCGGCAAGATCATCGAGGCGGCGCAGGCGCGTGAAGCGGCGCGCAAGGCACGCGATCTGACACGGCGCAAATCCGCGATGGATGTGGCGAACCTGCCCGGCAAGCTCGCCGATTGCCAGGAAAAGGACCCTGCCCTGTCCGAGCTGTTCATCGTCGAGGGCGACTCGGCAGGCGGCTCGGCCAAGCAGGGCCGTTCACGTCAGAATCAGGCGGTTCTGCCCTTGCGCGGCAAGATTCTCAATGTCGAGCGCGCGCGCTTCGATCGCATGCTCACCAGCCAGGAGATCGGCACCCTGATCACCGCGCTGGGCACAGGTATCGGGCGTGACGAGTTCGATCTGTCGAAGCTGCGCTACCACAAGATCATCATCATGACCGACGCCGATGTGGATGGCGCTCATATCCGCACACTGCTGCTGACATTCTTCTTTCGGCAGATGCCCGAGTTGATCGAGAACGGGCACCTTTATATCGCCGAGCCGCCACTCTACAAGGTCAGCCGCGGCAAGTCGGAGGTTTATCTGAAGGACCATCCGGCGCTCGAGGACTATCTGATCGAACAGGGCGTCGAGGGGGCGCGGCTGCGGCTGGGCAGCGGCGAGGAACTGACGGGGCAGGATCTGGCGCGCGTGGTCCGCGAGGCACGCGCCGTCCGCCGCAACCTCGAGGCGTTCCCGACGCATTATCCGTCGCACATCATCGAACAGGCCGCCATCGCCGGCGCATTGGCGCCGGATGCGCTGGACACCGACCCGCAGGGGGTGGCGCAGCGGGTTGCTGCCCGCCTCGATCTGATCGCACCGGAATATGAACGCGGCTGGGAGGGCATGCCGACCGACGATCACGGCTTGCGCTTTACCCGCACGCTGCGCGGCGTCGAGGAGACGCGGACACTGGACGGTCACGTGCTGCGCTCGGGCGAGGCGCGCCGGCTCGCGACCCATCAGGAGACGCTTCAGGATGTCTATACCGATCCGGCCTTTCTGGTGCGCAAGGATCGCGAACAACTCGTCCATGGGCCGGTCGAATTGCTGGATGCGATCCTCGAGGAAGGCGAGAAGGGGTTGTCGCTGCAACGCTACAAGGGTCTGGGCGAGATGAACCCCGACCAGCTCTGGGAAACCACGCTGGACCCCGAGGCGCGCACGCTGCTGCAGGTCCGGGTTCAAGATCTGGCCGAGGCGGAGGACCTGTTCACGAAACTCATGGGCGACCTTGTGGAACCGCGCCGCGCCTTCATCCAGAAGAACGCCCTCAGCGTGGCCAATCTCGACGCCTGACCCCCCGAGCCCAACAGGCCAGCAGCCGGGGTCTGTTGCCATGCCGCCGCAGGCGTTGACGCGCCTCGGCGGAACCTTACCACTGCGATAATCAGATATGGAATCGTGGTGCGCCTTGCGCTATGCGGGGAGGGGGGGCTGATTAATCAAATTGCCGTCATTGCCGAATAGAAGCATCGCGGGAAATCGTCTTGGTGCATCACGAAGAAAGACTGGACTGGGATGTGGAGCGCGTGCGCCAAGCGCCCCCAGCTCGCTTTCTGGATACGCAACGCGCTTTTGACATCGTGTTCGCCTTGCTCCTTTTGCCTGTCGTGCTTCCGGCCTGCGCGATATTCGGGCTCGGCGTGCTGATCTTCGACGGGCGGCCGATCCTGCACAAGAGCAAACGGATGAAGTCGCCGGGTGAACGGTTCTGCCTTTACAAGCTGCGCAGCATGAAGGTCGCCACGCGCGGCAAGGGCGTTCTGGGAGGCGACCGTCTGCACCAGGTGACTCGGTACGGTCGGTTCCTGCGACGCAGCCGCATGGACGAACTGCCTCAGATATTCAATATCCTGAAGGGCGACATGAGCTTTGTGGGCCCCCGCCCGCCCGAGCCGATGTATGTCGAGCGGTGCCCCGATCTCTATGCGCGCGTGTTGCGCAGCCGCCCCGGCGTGACCGGGCTGGCCACGCTTGTGTTCCATCCGCGCGAGGAGGGGCTGCTGCACAAATGCCGGACCCCCGAAGAGACGGATCGCGTCTACATGGATGTCTGCGTGCCTCGCAAGGCCAAGCTCGATCTGCTTTGGCAGCGCAAGCGCACGGTGCTTGGCGATCTCTGGATCATCTGGCGCACGATCGCCCGCGTCCTGAAGCGCTGCCTGGGCCGCAAGTCCTGATCACGGGCCCAATCACCTCCCGTTCAAGTGATCCGGCGTGAAACGGCACCGCAAGGCCGGGCGTGTATGCGGCATTTGAGACACGCGCCGCCCCGCCGCCCCCTGCGCGGCAGTTGAAGCCCGGCGAGGCACGCGCTAACGCAGGCGTCGCGCACGACGCGACAGCCGGCCGCCCCAGCAGCAAGAGACATGATCATGACAAGCCCGAATACCGCCCCGATCCCCGAGTTGTTCGTTTCCTACGAAAGCGCGCAGAAACTGCGCGCCGAGGCGGGCGAGTTGCCGTCCTGGGACCTGACGCAGCGTCAGATATGCGATCTGGAACTGCTCATGAACGGCGGCTTCAACCCGCTCAAGGGGTTTCTCGGCGAGGCGGATTACGACAGCGTTGTCGAGAAGATGCGGCTTCAGAACGGCACCCTCTGGCCGATGCCGGTGACGCTCGACGTTTCCGAGACCTTCGCCGACGGCGTGACCCCGGGGCAGGATATCGCGCTGCGCGACGCCGAAGGCGTGATCCTCGCGATCATGTCGGTGACCGACAAGTGGCGCCCCGACAAGACCCGCGAGGCCGAAAAGGTCTTTGGCGCGGATGACCTCGCCCATCCGGCGGTGCATTACCTGCACGACACCGCCGGACCGGTCTATCTCGGCGGGCCTGTCACCGGCATCCAGCCGCCCATTCACTACGATTTCCGCGCCCGCCGTGACACCCCCAACGAGCTGCGCGCCTTCTTTCGCAAGATGGGCTGGCGGCGCATCGTCGCCTTCCAGACCCGCAACCCGCTGCACCGTGCGCATCAGGAACTGACCTTCCGCGCCGCCAAGGAGGCGCAGGCAAACCTTCTCATCCATCCGGTCGTGGGCATGACCAAGCCCGGCGACGTGGACCACTTCACCCGTGTGCGCTGCTACGAGGCGGTTCTGGACAAGTACCCCTCCGCGACCACGCATCTGTCGCTGCTCAACCTCGCGATGCGCATGGCGGGACCGCGCGAGGCGCTGTGGCACGCACTGATCCGGCGCAATCATGGCTGCACGCACATGATCGTGGGGCGCGACCATGCCGGGCCGGGCAAGAACAGCGCCGGCGAGGATTTCTACGGCCCCTATGACGCGCAGGAAATGGTCCGCGCGCATGCCGAGGAAGTCGGCATCGAAATGATGGACTTCAAGCACATGGTCTATGTGCAGGAACGCGCGCAGTACGAACCCGCCGACGAGATCGAGGAAGGCGTGACCGTGCTCAACATCTCGGGCACCGAGCTGCGCCGGCGCCTGCGCGAGGGGATCGAGATTCCCGACTGGTTTTCCTTCCCCGAAGTGGTAAAGGAGCTGCGCCGCACCTCGCCGCCGCGCGCGCAGCAGGGGTTCACCGTCTTCTTCACCGGGCTGTCGGGTTCGGGCAAATCCACCATCGCGAACGCCCTGATGGTCAAGCTCATGGAGATGGGCGGGCGGCCCGTGACGCTGCTCGACGGGGACGTGGTGCGCAAGCACCTGTCGTCGGAGCTCGGCTTTTCCAAGGAACACCGCGATATCAACATCCGCCGCATCGGCTATGTCGCCTCCGAGATCACCAAGAATGGCGGCATCGCGCTGTGCGCGCCGATCGCGCCCTACAGCGCCACCCGGCGCTCGGTGCGCGAGATGATCGAAGACTATGGCGCCTTTGTCGAAGTCCATGTCGCGACGTCGCTGGAGGAGTGCGAACGCCGTGATCGCAAGGGGCTCTACAAGCTTGCGCGGGAAGGCAAGATCAAGGAGTTCACCGGCATTTCGGACCCCTATGAGGATCCCGCCGAGCCCGAACTGCGCATCGACACCGAAACCACCGATGTGGATTACTGCGCACAGCAGGTGCTGCTCAAGCTCGAGAGCATGGGGTTGATCAAGGGATAAGCTCGGCCCGCCGCGCGGGAGCGCGCACTCCAAGACAGCACATCACACATGGGGCCGTGCCAGCGCACGGCCCTTTCGACAACTCGCCCGGCGCGGTTGCGCGCGCCCGCAGGGCTGCGCGGAGAATTGCCCCCTACCGCACCGGCCGGCTTCTGAGAAACAGATACAGCGGCAGACCGCAGGAGACGCCGATCCCGAAGGTGGCCGGGATCGCGATCAGCGCGATCCAGTTCCGCCGCACCCAGGTTTCGGCGAGGATCCAGACGGTCAGAGCCGTGGCCGCGACGGTCAGGTCCCACACCAGGCCCGAGGTGGCGAGGTTCGCGTGCCACGCATCGACCATCGCCATCAGCGACCATTCATTGGCATTGAACCAGCCGATGAAGTAATACATCGGATGGATGGTGCCCCACAGGGCCAGCAACAGATAGAGCGCCCGCAGCGGCGACATCACAACCCCCTCGACACCCCGAATCGCGCCTGACCCGAGATGGTGAGCTGCGGCCCGCTGCGCTCGGCCGTGTCGGGCGGCTGCGGCGGCCCGTCAGCCCCGCATGCCGCGAGTACGAGCAGCGCAGCAAGCGCGGCGGATGCAGGCTTCATTCCAGACGCTCCTTCCACTGTGCGATCTGACGGCGTACCTGCTCGGGCGCGGTACCGCCCAGGCTGGTCCGGCTTGCCACCGAATTGTGCACCCCAAGAACGCCGAAGACATCCTCGGTGATATCGGAATGCACGGCCCGCATGTCGTCAAGCGTCAGATCGGGCAGATCCACCCCGCGCTCCTCGGCCATGCGCACCAGCGTGCCGGTGACATGATGCGCCTGCCGGAACGGCAGACCCAACGCGCGTACCAGCCAGTCGGCGAGATCCGTCGCGGTCGAAAAACCGCTCGCCGCCGCGGCTTCCAGCGCGGCGCGGTTCGGGCGCGTATCGGCGATCATCCCCGTCATCGCCGCCAGCCCCAGCATCAGGGTGTCGGCCGCATCGAAGACCTGTTCCTTGTCTTCCTGCATGTCCTTGGAATAGGCCAGCGGCAGCCCTTTCATCACGGTCAGCAGCGCGACCTGCGCCCCGATGACGCGCCCCACCTTCGCGCGCAGCAATTCCGCGGCATCCGGGTTCTTCTTTTGCGGCATGATCGACGATCCGGTCGAAAACCGGTCGGACAGATGCACGAAGCGAAACTGCGCCGACGACCAGATCACCAGTTCCTCGGCCAGCCGCGACAGATGCATCGCCGTGATCGACGCCGCCGACAGGAATTCGAGGGCGAAATCCCGGTCGCTGACCGCGTCGAGCGAATTGGCGCAGGGCCGCGCGAACCCGAGCGCGGCCGCCGTCATGTCACGATCGATCGGAAACGACGTACCCGCCAGCGCGGCAGCACCCAGCGGCGATTCGTTCATGCGCGCGCGCGCATCGCGCATACGGGCGGCATCGCGACCGAACATCTCGACATAGGCCATCATGTGATGGCCCCAGGTTACCGGTTGCGCGGTCTGCAGATGGGTGAAACCGGGCATCACCCAGTCGGCGCCGGCCTCGGCCTGCGCCAGGAGCGCACGCTGCAGCGCCTCCACTCCGGCGATGGCGGCGTCGCATTGATCCCGCGTCCAGAGCCGGAAATCGGTCGCCACCTGATCATTGCGCGACCGTGCCGTGTGCAGCCGACCCGCGGGCGCGCCGATCAGCTCCTGCAGCCGCGACTCGACATTCATGTGAATGTCCTCCAGCGCGGTTGAATAGGTGAAACGCCCCGTCTCGATCTCTTCGAGGACGGTCTGCAACCCCTCGGCGATGGCGTCGTGATCCGCCTGGCTGAGGATCCCGCAGGCGGCGAGCATCGCGGCATGGGCGCGCGAACCGGCAATATCCTCCCGCGCGAGACGCTTGTCGAAGCCGATGGACGCATTGATCGCCTCCATGAGGGCATCCGGGCCGTCCGCAAAGCGCCCGCCCCACATCGCGTTCGAGCTGTCCCTGGTCATTGCCGTGTCCTGTCTGCTGCCGCCTGTCCTCGCCCGCCCGGCTATACGCCTTTGCCCAAGGCAGGTAAATGCTGCGCGACGCCACGCTTGCGGCGCTGGGTCGGCGACTCCCGGATGCGCCTGACGCGTCGCGACCACTCTTCTGTGCGCCCGCGCACGCCCACCGCGCGCACGGACGCCTTGTCGCGGCGGCGCGCAGGGCGCATTTTCGATGCCTCGCAACAGGAGGACGCCGCATGCCCATGCCAAGCCCGGGACTTCACCATGTCACCGCCGTTTCGGGGCCGCCGCAGCGCAATCTCGACTTCTATGCCGGCCCCTTCGGCCAGCGTCTGGTCAAGCAGACAGTCAATTTCGACGACCCCGGCATCTATCACCTCTATTACGGCGACGGCAACGGCACACCGGGATCGATCCTGACCTTCTTTCCGTTCGAGGCCGCGCGCAAGGGGCATGCCGGGGCCGGCATGGCCAGCGCGCTCGCCTACCGGGTATCGCCCGAAGGGCTTTCGATCCTGCGCGACACGCTCGCGCGACGGGGCACCGAGATTGAAGCCGCACGTCCGCGTTTCGACGCGCCGGTGCATGTCATGCGCGATCCCGACGGGCTTGTCATCGAACTGATCACGCAGGAGGACATCGCGGGCGACCGCCCCGAAGGATTCCATTCCGTCACGCTGTCGCTGACCGATCCGGCTCCGACGGCGCGGCTGCTGATCGATATTCTGGGCTATCGCGAAATCGGCGAACAGTGCGAGCCGGGCGGCATGCGCCTGCGTCTCGGCGCGCCCGGGAATGCGCCGGGGCGCCATGTCGATCTCTGGCGCGATGATCAGCCCGGCCGCGCCAAGCCGGGGGCTGGCACCATCCACCATGTCGCATTCCGCGCCCATGACGACGCCCACCAGGCCGAGCTGCGCGCCGTTCTGATGGATGCCGGAATGCAGGTCACCGATTCCATCGACCGGCAGTATTTCAACGCCATCTATTTTCGCGAACCCGGCGGCGTCCTCTTCGAAATCGCAACCGACCCGCCGGGCTTTACCGCAGATGAGTCGCCGGATTCGCTGGGCCAGGCGCTGAAGCTGCCGCCACGATACGAATCCCGGCGCGCCGCGATCGAGGCGCGCCTTCCTGCGCTGCAGGTTCCGGAATGACCGCGGATCCGCACAGCGGTGCCCCGACCCTGCGTGCCGGCGCGCCGGCAGGTTCGGCGCGGCTGGGCCTGGTGCTGCTGCACGGGCGTGGCGGCGGCGCGGAGGATATGCTGGAGCTGGGCGCGGCGATGGGGCGGGACGACATCGCAGTCATCGCGCCGCAGGCAGCGGATCGTTCATGGTGGCCGGTCAGCTTTCTGGATCCTGCCGCCGCGCTGCAACCATGGCTGGACTCGGCGCTGCGCAGGGTCGGGGAAGCCACGGCGATGCTGCACGACGAGGGGCTTGACCCGGGGCGCATCGCCGTTGGCGGATTCAGCCAGGGCGCTTGCCTGGCGCTGGAGCACGTCGCGCGGACGGGGGCACCGCTGCACGCCGTCGTCGCCCTGTCCGGCGGGCTGGTGGGCACCGGGGATGCGGCGGGCGAGGCATCCGCGCAGCTCTATGGTCGTCGCGACAAGCGCTTCGACTACAGCGCGCGGCTGGACGGGGTCCGCGCGCTTCTCGCCTGCCACGATCAGGACCCGCACATCCCCGCCGCGCGGGTCCGCCGCAGCGCGCAGGTGCTGACCGCCATGGGCGCGCAGGTAGATCTGCGACTGCATCGCGGCGCGTCGCACGGACTTGCAACCGGCGATCTGGAGGCCATGCGGGCGCTGCTGAGTGACACGGTATAAGCCGCGGGCTTGCCCGCGCTACTCGGCCGCCACGGGTGCGGGATCGCCCAGCGCGACGATGTCCATCATGATGCGGTTGATCTCGAAATCCTTGGGCGTGTAGACGGCCGCGACCCCCATCTGCCGCAGACGCGCCGCATCCACCTCGGGGATGATCCCGCCCGCGATCACCGGCACCTCGCCCAGCCCGGCTTCGCGCATGCGCTGCATCAGTTCCTCGACCAGCGGCATGTGCGAACCCGACAGGATGGACAGTCCGACGACATGCGCCTGCTGCTGCGCGACGGCCTCGACGATCTCGGCCGGGGTCAGGCGAATACCGGCATAGCCGATTTCCATGCCGCAATCGCGCGCCCGCGAAGCAATCTGTTCGGCCCCGTTGGAATGCCCGTCCAGCCCCGGCTTACCGACCAGCAGCGACAATCGCCGCCCCAGGCGGGCCGAGACGGCATCGACCGCCTCGCGGATCTCGTCCAGCCCTTCGGTGCGGTTCGACGGCGCCGCGGACACCCCGGTCGGGGCACGGTACTCGCCGAAGGCGGCGCGCACCGTCTCGCCCCATTCGCCCGTCGTCACCCCGGCCTTCGCCGCCGCGATTGAGGGCGGCATGATATTGCCGCCGCCCGCGGCGACGCGCCGCAGCTCGCCCAGGGCCGCCTGCACAGCCGCTTCGTCGCGCGCAGCCCGCCAGCCGGCGAGTCTTTCGAGCTGATCAGCCTCGGCGGCGGGATCGACGACCATGATCGCGCCTTCCCCGGTGGTCAGGGGTGACGGCTCGGTGGTGGTATACCGATTGACCCCGACGACGGCGGTCTGCCCGCTCTCTATGCCGGCGATACGCTCGGCGTTCGACTCGACGAGCCGGGTTTTCATGTGTTCGATCGCCTGCACCGCACCGCCCATCGCGTCGATGGTCGCAAGCTCCTCGCGCGCGCCGACCTTCAGCTGGGCAACCTTGCGCTCGATGGCGGGGTTGTCGTCAAACAGATCGTCATACTCCAGCAGATCCGTCTCATAGGCCAGGATCTGCTGCATGCGCAGCGACCATTGCTGATCCCAGGGGCGCGGCAGTCCCAGCGCCTCGTTCCACGCCGGCAGCTGCACGGCCCGGGCGCGGGCATTCTTCGACAGCGTGACCGCCAGCATCTCCAGCAGGATACGATAGACATTGTTTTCGGGCTGCTGCTCGGTCAGCCCCAGCGAGTTGACCTGCACCCCATACCGGAAACGGCGGTACTTCGCGTCCTCGACCCCGTAGCGGTCGCGGCATATCTCGTCCCACAGTTCGGTGAAAGCGCGCATCTTGCACAGCTCGGTGACGAAGCGGATGCCCGCATTCACGAAGAAGCTGATCCGCCCGACCATGGCCGGAAAGTCCTGCGGTGCCACCTTGCCCTTCAGATCGTCCAGAACGGCCGTGGCGGTGGCCAGCGCGAAGGCCAGCTCCTGCTCGGGCGTCGCGCCCGCCTCCTGCAGGTGGTAGGAACACACATTCATCGGGTTCCATTTCGGCATGTTCTCGCGCGTCCAGGCGGCGACATCCGTGATCATGCGCAGGCTGGGTTCGGGCGGACAGATATAGGTGCCACGCGACAGGTATTCCTTGATGATGTCGTTCTGCACCGTACCGCTCAGCTGCACGATGTCGGCGCCCTGCTCCTCGGCGACGGCGACATAGAGCGCCAGCAGCCACGGTGCGGTGGCGTTGATGGTCATCGAGGTGTTCATCTGTTCCAGCGGGATCGAATCGAACAGCATGCGCATGTCGCCCAGATGCGCCACCGGCACCCCGACCTTTCCGACCTCGCCGCGCGCCAGCTCGTGATCGCTGTCATACCCCGTTTGCGTCGGCAGGTCGAAAGCCACCGACAATCCGGTCTGTCCCTTGGCAAGATTGGACCGATAGAGCCCATTCGACGCCGCAGCGGTCGAATGCCCCGCATAGGTCCGGAAAAGCCAGGGTTTGTCGCGGATCGGGGCATCGGTCATGGCTGATCTCCTGCGTCGCGCATGCAACATTCTTGCAATCAAGAGACTGGTATAGGAAATATTGTGACCTTGTCAATTCGCCGCAACGCAGAAAACCGGGGACGCGACGCCGCCGGCTCCCGCTCGACCAAATCGGGGATTACGCGCCCGTTGCCCGGCTGGCGATGGCCTCGAAGATCGCGTCCAGCTCGCGCGCCGCCTCTTCCAGCGCCGCCCCGCCTTCATCGAGATAGGGGGCGAAGACATGGCTCGGCGTCTTCCAGCTCAGCCGTGCCGTGCCGTCCGGGTCTTCCGTCAGATAGAAGCGGATCGGCGCCTCGATCATAGCCGCCGTGCTCAGATCGAGGATCCGCACGGCATACGCATTGTTGAAGACGCCCATGACGACGTTCTCTGGTATCTCGATGCCGCGCGCACGCGCGGTGGCGGTGGGCCCGACCTGCGTGACAACGCCCATGCCCTCGCTGGCGACCGCTTCGCTCATGCGGGCGACGAGACGTTCATGTGTCATTTCGGTTTCGATGACGCGCCAGCCCTCGCGCGGTTCGGGGGCGGCGACGGCGAGTGCGGGCAGAAGAATCGCGACGAGTGCAAGAAAGCGCATGACGAAATCCAGTGCTTCGACGGCGCGTGGCCGGCATTGGTGTAGGGGCGCGGGGCACGATACCGCCAGTCAGCGGCGGTCCCCGCCACCCTGCATACCGCCGCACGGCGTAACAGCGTGGACACGAATTCGCACGGCGGCGTGAGGTTCAGGCCGTCAGCCCCTGCGGCTCGGGAAGGGCATGGGCGCGACAGGCCGCGGTCAGGGTATTGGCCAGAAGGCACGCGATGGTCATCGGCCCGACGCCCCCCGGAACCGGGGTGATGGCTCCGGCAACGCTGACGGCCGTTTCGAAATCGACATCGCCCACCAGCCGGGTCTTGCCTTCGCCCTTTTCGGGGGCGGGCACCCGGTTGATGCCGACATCGATGACCGCGGCGCCGGGCTTGACCCAGTCGCCGGCAATCATTCCGGGCCGCCCGACCGCGGCAACCAGGATGTCCGCGCGCCGGCAGATCGCCGGCAGATCGCGGCTGCGCGAATGCGCAACGGTCACCGTCGCACTGTCGCGCAGAAGGAGCTGCGCCATCGGCTTGCCGACAATGTTCGAGCGCCCCACAACCACCGCATCGTACCCCGCAAGACTGCCGAGCTGACCGCGCAAGAGCATCAGACATCCCAGCGGCGTACACGGCACCATGGACTTCTGCCCCGTCGCCAGCAGACCGACATTGGAGATGTGAAAGCCGTCCACGTCCTTCGCCGGGTCGATCGCGTTGATCACAAGATCGGCATTGATATGCGACGGCAGCGGCAGTTGCACGAGGATGCCGTGCACAGCCGGATCGGCGTTGAGCTGATCGACGAGGCCTAGCAATTCGTCCTCGGTCGTGGTGTCGGCCAGCCGGTGCTCGAAACTCTCCATGCCGGCCTCGGCGGTCTGGCGCCCCTTGTTGCGGACATAGATCTGGCTGGCGGGGTCGTCCCCGACAAGGACCACAGCCAGCCCCGGCGTGATCCCGTATCCGGCCTTCAGGCGGGCAACCTGGTCGCCCACCCGGCCGCGAAGCTCCTCGGCGCGCGCCTTGCCGTCGATGATCGTCGCACTCATGCGATCCTCCCTTTCCTGTCACGCGGTCGGGACCGTCATGCGCCATGCGGCCGCGCGTGACCACCCGGCAACCGCGCTTTCATCCGGATACGTGCCCGTTCACTCGAACCGGGCGTCAGAACAGCCCTTCGACATCGCCTTCCGCGTTGAGCTTGATCGACTCGGCGGCGGGCTGGCGCGGCAGACCGGGCATCGTCATGATCTCGCCGCAGATGACGACGATGAAACCCGCCCCGGCCGAAAGCCGGACTTCGCGCACCGGCACCGAATGTCCGATCGGCGCGCCACGCAGATTCGGATCGGTCGAAAAGCTGTATTGCGTCTTGGCCATGCAGACGGGCAGATCGCCGAAACCGGCATCTTCCCATTCGCGCAGCTGGTCGCGGATACGCTTGTCGGCCAGAACCTCATCGGCGCGATAGATGCGCCTGGCGATCGTCTCGATCTTCTCGAACAACGGCATCTCCGCGCGGTAGAGCGGCGCGAACTGAGACACGCCGCTATCTGCGATCTCGGCGACACGGGTGGCAAGCGCCTCGGTTCCGGCCGAGCCGTCGGCCCAGTGACGGCACAGGATCGCCTCCGAGCCCTGCGTTGCGACATAGTCGCTCACCGCTGCGATCTCGGCCTCGCTGTCGCCGGCGAAATGGTTGATGGCCACCACGACAGGCACCCCGAAGGACTTCAGATTGCCGATATGGCGCCCGAGATTCGCGCAGCCCTCCTCGACCGCCCCGACGTTTTCGGCGCCCAGATCCGACTTGGCGACCCCGCCATTCATCTTCATGGCCCGCACGGTCGCCACAAGCACGACGCAATCGGGCGCCATCCCGGCCTTGCGGCACTTTATATTCATGAACTTCTCCGCCCCCAGATCGGCGCCGAAGCCCGCTTCGGTCACGACGTAATCGGCGGTCTTGAGCGCAGTCCGGGTGGCCATCACCGAATTGCAACCATGCGCGATGTTGGCGAAGGGTCCGCCATGCACGAAGGCGGGGTTGTTCTCAAGCGTCTGCACGAGGTTCGGCTGCATGGCGTCACGCAACAGCACCGTCATGGCGCCATCGGCCTTGAGGTCGCGGGCATAAACCGGTGAGCGGTCGCGCCGATAGGCCACGATGATGGCGCCGAGACGCTGCTGCAGATCGGCAAGGTCCGATGCCAGGCACAGGATCGCCATCACCTCGGACGCGACGGTGATGTCGAACCCCGTCTGCCGCGCGAAGCCGTTCGCGACCCCGCCCAACCCGACGACATTGTCACGCAGCGCGCGGTCGTTCATGTCCATCACGCGACGCCACACGACCCGGCGCTCGTCGATCCCGAGCGCATTGCCCCAGTAGATGTGGTTGTCGATCATCGCTGCGAGCAGGTTGTGCGCGCTGGTGATGGCGTGGAAATCGCCGGTGAAATGCAGGTTCATGTCCTCCATCGGCACGACCTGTGCATAGCCGCCGCCCGCCGCACCGCCTTTCATCCCGAAACAGGGGCCGAGGCTGGCCTCGCGAATGCAGATTGCCGCGTTCTTGCCGATACGGTTGAGGCCGTCGCCCAACCCGACCGTGGTCGTCGTCTTGCCCTCACCCGCCGGGGTGGGGTTGATCGCGGTGACAAGGATCAGCTTGCCATCAGGGCGCCCCTGAACGGAATCGATGAACTCCTGACTGACCTTGGCCTTGTCATGCCCATAGGGCAGCAGATGCGCGGCACCGATCCCCAGCCGCTCGCCGATCTCGTTGATGGGACGTTTGCTGGCCTCTCGGGCGATCTCGATATCGGATTTCACTGCCATCTCTCTCTCTTTGCTTGCGGCTGGCCGGAGCTTTCTCCCGCGTAGTAGCGCCCGCGCCTCGCGCCAACGGGCGCATTTCCGACATATCCGGTCCCATGAACGCCAGAATTGCGGTTTCGACAAACAAAGACACCCCGACCGCCGGAGGCGATCGGGGTGCTTGTCGGGCGGGGGAAACCGCCGTCAGGTGGGCTCCGGCTCCATGCCGCCATCATCCTTGCGCGGCCGGCCCTTGCTGGTCTTGGGGATATCCGTGACGCTGGGGCGACGGTTCTCGGGGCTGGCGCCGCCATCGTCGTCGTCGCCGCGATGCAACGGTTCGCCGGCGATCACCTTTGTGATATCCGCGCCGGTCAGGGTCTCGTATTCTAGGAGCCCCTGCGCCAGGTTCTGCAGGTCATCCATCTTCTCGGTGAGGATGCGCTTGGCTGTCGCGTAGCCTTCATCGACGATCTTGCGCACTTCGGCATCGATCTTTTCCTGCGTCTCGGGCGACGCATTGCTGGGCTGGAACATGCCCTGCTGTTCATTGGGGGCGTAGTCGATATTGCCCAGCTCGTCCGAGAAACCGAATTGCGTGACCATCGCCCGCGCGATCTTGGTGACCTGCTGGATGTCGCTCGCGGCGCCGGAGGTCACGTTTTCCTTTCCGAAGACCAGCTCTTCGGCAACCTTGCCGCCCATCGCCATGGCGATCTTGGACTTGTACTTGGTGTAGGTGACGGAGAGCTGGTCGCGCTCGGGCAGCGACAGCACCAGCCCCAGCGCACGGCCACGCGGGATGATCGTCGCCTTGTGGATGGGGTCATGCTGCGGCACGTTCAACCCGACGATGGCATGGCCGGCCTCGTGATAGGCGGTGAGCTTCTTCTCATCCTCGGTCATGACCATCGAGCGGCGCTCGGCCCCCATCATCACCTTGTCCTTGGCGTTCTCGAAATCCTCCATGGTGACGAATCGTCGCCCGACCCGCGCGGCCATCAGCGCCGCCTCGTTCACAAGGTTTGCCAGATCGGCCCCGGAAAAACCGGGCGTGCCCCGCGCGATGATGCGCAGATCCACATTCGGGCCCAGCGGCACCTTTCGGGCATGCACGCCGAGGATCTTCTCGCGGCCCTTGATATCGGGGTTGGGCACCTGCACCTGCCGGTCGAAACGCCCGGGGCGCAGCAGCGCCGGGTCGAGCACGTCGGGGCGGTTCGTGGCGGCGACGATGATCACGCCCTCATTGGCCTCGAAGCCGTCCATCTCGACCAGAAGCTGGTTGAGCGTCTGCTCACGTTCGTCATTGCCGCCACCATAGCCGGCCCCGCGCGAGCGGCCCACCGCGTCGATCTCGTCGATGAAGACGATGCAGGGTGCGTTCTTCTTGGCCTGCTCGAACATGTCGCGCACGCGGGACGCACCGACGCCCACGAACATCTCGACGAAATCCGACCCCGAAATCGTGAAGAACGGCACCCCGGCCTCACCCGCGATGGCGCGCGCCAGCAGCGTCTTGCCGGTCCCCGGCGGGCCGACGAGCAGGGCGCCCTTGGGTATGGTACCGCCCAGACGCGAGAATTTCTGCGGGTTGCGCAGGAACTCGACGATCTCCTCAAGCTCTTCCTTGGCCTCGTCGATGCCCGCCACCTCGTCGAACGTCACGCGGCCGGCCTTTTCGGTCAGCAGCTTGGCCTTTGACTTGCCAAAGCCCATGGCACCGCCGCGCCCGCCGCCCTGCATCCGGTTCATGAAATAGATCCAGATCGCGATCAGGATCAGGAAAGGCAGCCACAGCCCGATCGCCGACAGAAAGCCCGATGTCTCCTGCGGTTCGGCCTCGATCTCGACGCCGGCATTCATCAGCCGTTCCGTCAGGCCGGCATCCTCGGGCTTCACGGTCGTGAACTGCTGCCCGTCGCGCCCGTGCATGATCACGCGCTCGCCATCAAGGGTGACGCGCGAGACTTCGCCGCCCTCGACCCGCTCGATGAAATTCGAATAGCTGATCGACTGCGTGGATGCCGTCTGCTGTCCGTTGCTGAACAGATTGAACAGCGCCAGCATCAGCAGGAACAGGACCACCCAGAAGATGATATTGCGCGCGTTATTGCCCAAAAGGTTCCTCCTCAGATCGGGCCGCCGGATCATCCCCGACCGTTGTCCTCTAAAATAGAGAATAACGGCTCGGGTTCAACGTGATAAAAACCCGTCGAGAAACGCCCCGCCCGGCGGGGCCAGTTCCGCCCGCCAGCCCTCGGCGTGCCCGGCCAGCGGTGCAGCGATCAGATGCTCGCCCTGCCACAGCGCCGGCCCCGCCATCAGCGACGCCCGGGGCAACCCGCTCGCGCGCCATTGCGGGCAGGCTGCAAGCCCCGCTTCCCCCAGCGCCCGCACCCGCGCACCCGCCGCCACGCGCCCCCGCAAGTCCTTGTCATACGGGGCAATCAGACGCCACCGCCCGTCCCATAACTCACCCGGCGATACCTGCAGATCGCGCACGGCGCGCAGTTCGCGCAGCACACGCAGTTGCCCAGCCTCGGGAATGACCCGGCAACCATGCAGGGTGGCCCCCTGCCCCGCCCGCAGGTTTCCCATCAGCCGCATCAGCGCCGCATGGCGCGGGCGGTAATCCGCCGACGCCACCCAGCGCAGCGCCTGTGCAAGTACCCGGTCTCGCAGATCGTCCGGTGCGTCAAATAGCCCCTCCCGCGCAATCAGCACATCGCCCGCCTCGACCCGCGTGATGCGCCTCGCCAGTTCGAGTGCGGCGCTCGCAAGCGCCGCGCGTGCCCGGTCCAGCCGCTGCGCCGTGCGCGCCAGGCCCGCCGCCTCGATACCCAGCGGCGCCAACACGGCCAGCGCCTCGCGCATCTTCACACGGTCGAAGCGCCTGTCCGCGTTGGAGGGGTCTTCGCTCCAGGCCACTCCGCGTTCTCCGAGAAAGTCGCGCAGCGCCGCGCGCGACTGTGTCAGCAACGGGCGCAGCCAGGTGATGCCGAGCGCGACGCGCTGCGACGCCATCGCCGACAGCCCGTCCACACCCGACCCGCGCGCCAGCCGCAACAGCACCGTCTCGGCCTGGTCGTCCTGAGTGTGGCCGAGCAGGACGTGGACGATTCCCCGCTCGCGCGCCCAGCTCGCGATCAGCTCCTGCCGGGCACGGCGGGCCATATCCTGCAGGTTGCCATCCGGCCTGCCGCCCGCTTCGCGCCAGCCGAGCGTATCATGCGTCAGACCGAGGTCATGACAGAACCGCTTAGCGGCGGCGGCTTCGGCCGCGGAGTCCGGTCGCAGACCGTGATCCACCGTCACGGCGTGCAAGGCGATCGGCGTCGCAAGGGTGGCCGCCCAATCAGCGACAAGCGCCGTCAACGCGATGGAGTCGCCACCGCCGGACACCGCGACCCCGAGCCTTGGCGGTGGCGGTTCAGGCAGAACCTCGGCCAGTGCCGCGGCGAGCGCCGCCGACTGGCTCATCGGCGCGGCAGGCCCCGATCCGCGCGGCATGCCGTCACTCGCAGCCGATATCCTGCGCCGCATTCCGCGCGCGCGGCGCGAAGTCGGACTCCGGGAACCGGTCCTCCAGTTCGAAGAACATCACGCAGGCTTCCTGCGGCTGATCCAGCGCTTCGAGGTTGAGGCCGAGGCGATACATCGCCTGCGGCGCATGCCGGCCGTGCGGTTCCGCCGAATAGGCATCAAGCCAGGCCCGTGCAGCGCGCGAGTCCTGGCCCAGCGCATCGAGCGCCTCGGCGCGCAGCACATGCGCGCGCGTCGTCAGCGGCCCGCCCGGATAGGTCTGCACGAACGCGGCGAACATCTCCTCTGCGCGTTCATACTCCCCATCTTCGAGCGCATCGCGTGCGGAGTCGAAGTCGCCCTGCTCACCCACGGCCATCGCCGGCGCGTCCTCGCGATCTTCGGCCTCATCGGCGCGCAGAACCGCCGTATCGCCGGAGTCGGCGACGTCATCACCCGGCGCCTCGCCGCCGAGCGCAGGCACCTGCCCCAGCTCGCTGATATCGCCCCCTTCCAGCTCGGTGAGGCGGAATTGCAGATCGCCCAGCCGGTTCGTCCCGTCCGCCACGATCCGCTCGATCCGCAGTTCGAGGGATTCGGTCTTGCCGGTCAGGCGCTGCAGCTCCGACTCGATGGCCGAAATGCGGTCGAACAGGCTGCCCTCGGTCTCGGGGTCACGCTGCCCCTCGGTCTGCTCCAGTTCGCGGCGAAGCACCCCCAGCTCTTCCTGCATGACCTGCAGCTCGGCGCGGATATCGGCCAGAGTGCGGGCATCCACTTGCTCGGCGGCGACCGGCGCCGCCCCCAGGGCGGCGACCAGTACGACTGCGAAAAGCTGCTTCATGCACGGACCTCTCAGCTTGTCAGCCCTGTCGATATCACGGTCACCGCACGACGGTTGAGGTCCCAGCAGCGCTGCTCGGGGCAGGCCTCCACCGGGCGCTCCTTGCCGAAACTGACCGTTCGCATCCGCTGACGCGAAATGCCCCGTTCGTTCAGGAACTCCTGCACCGCATTGGCGCGCCGGGCGCCAAGTGCGACGTTGTATTCACGGGTGCCGCGTTCGTCGGCATGCCCCTCGATGACGATCCCGAAATCCGGGTTGTCGTTGAGCCAGCGGGCCTGGCGTATCAGCGTCTCGCGCGCCTCCTCCGACAGCGTGCTCTGATCGGTCGAAAAGAAGACGCGATCCCCGATGCGCTCGTTGAAATGCGCGGGTGACCGGGGGTCCGACGGATCGCCCAGCGCGGCGGTCTGGATACCGCCCGTGCCGGCACCGGCCGCACCGTTGCCGGATCCCCCGGATCCGAGGTGATCGGGATTCTGACAGGCGGCCAGCGCGACGACGCCGACCAGCAGAAGAATTTTCGAAAGATGCGGCATGGGTGTGGTCCCTTGGTTTTGGTATTGGCTCGACAGTCGCAGTCTATCACCCTTGCGGGGCTTTGAAAAACGCCATGTGCCTCAGTCCCGCAACGGCGACCAGGCGGGGTCGGAGGCCGCGCCCGGCGTCGGCACGCGCCGTAGGTTGCGCCCGGTGATATCCACCGAATAGAGCGCCGGTTCCCCGCCGGCGCTTTCGCGCGTGAACATGATCACCCGCCCGTTCGGCGCCCAGGTCGGCCCCTCATCCAGATAGGAGGCGGTCAGCAGACGTTCCTCGGTGCCATCGGTGCGCATGACCCCGACATGGAACCGCCCGCGATGCGACTTGGTAAAGGCGATCAGATCGCCACGCGGCGACCAGACCGGCGTGGCATACCGCCCCTCACCGCGGCTGATGCGCCGCGCCTCACCGCCGGAGGAGGACATGATGTATAGTTGCTGTGTTCCGGTGCGGTCGGACTCAAAGACGATCTGGCTGCCATCGGGGGAATAGCTGGGCGCCGTCGCGATGGACGGCGCATTGGTCAGCTGCTGCCGCTCACCGTTGCGCAGATTGAGCGTGTAGATATCCGTGCTGCCGCCCCGCGCGAGCGAGAACACCACCGTCTCGCCATCCGGGGCGAAACGCGGCGCGAAGGTCATGGTCCCCGGCTGATCCTCCAGAACGCGCCGCTGCATGGTGCCCATCTGCAGCAGATGAATGCGCGGGAACCCGCCTTCATAGGAGGTGTAGAGCACCTGCTCCCCATCGGGCGAGAAGCGCGGCGCCAGCACCAGCTCGTCGCCGCCGCTCAGGAACTGCGCATTCGCCCCGTCCTGATCCATGATCGCGAGCCGCTTGACGCGATCCTCGCGCGACCCCGACTCGGCGACGAAGACGACACGGCTGTCGAAATACCCCTCCTCGCCGGTGATGCGCGAATAGACGGCGTCGGACACCTTGTGCCCCATGCGTCGCCAGCTGTCCTCCGGCCCGACGAACTGCAGCCCGTCACCCATCTGCCGCCCCGACACGACGTCGAACAACCGGAACCGCACCGTGATCTGACCGCCCGAAATGCCGACCGACCCGGTGATCAGCGCCTGCGCATTGACCGCGCGCCAGTCGGAGAACTGCACCGATGAATCGAAACTGGTGATCCGCCCGATATGGGCGTCGCGCGGGATCTCGCGAAACAGCCCGGTACCGGTCAGGTTGTTCGCGACGACCCGGCCGAGATCCTCGGCGCGGCCCTGCGCTGCGGAATTGTCGGCAATGAAATCCGGCACCGCGAACGGCATCGGTTCGATCACGCCTTCGGTGATCTCGATGCGCAGCGGCCCGTCAGACTGTGCCTGGACCATCGCGACCGGCGCGATCGTCAGGATGAGAATCGCGAAGAGTCGGTACAGCAGGGTCATCTCGTCCTCATGCTTTCGGGGTTGAACACCATCTCAATATCACGCCAGCGATCGAATTGCTCGGTCGGCAGGTCATAGCCCTGCTGACCGCATCGGATGATGGCCCGGCGCGCCGCATCGTAGGCGCGCTGCGCCGCCGCCTCGGAACCGCCTTCGTAATCGACCATCCGGATCGATCCCGCATCGGGGGTGCCGTCGGGGTTCATGCTCACGAAGACCGTCACGGTCACCTGCATCGCCTCGGTGGAGGTGGTGCCCAGATTCCAGCACCGGCCCACGGCGCGGCGCAGGGCGTCCTGCTGGCCCGCGCTCAGCGGCGGACCGGCCGGGGCCGGCTGCGCGGCGTCAGCCGCCGGCTCGTTCATGGCCTGTGCCAGCAGATCCTCGATGGCCGCGCTGCGGTTGTCATCCTCGGGCGGGTCCTCGGGCTCGGCCTCTGGCTCGGCCTCGGCGGTCCGGGTCGGCTCGGGATCAGGCTCGGGGTCGGGATCGGCCTCTGGTTGCGGCGCGGGACGGTCGGGGCGGGCCGGCGGGCGCTGCGCCGTGAGTGGCGCAGCGGGCAGGTCGGGGTCGGGCTCTTCGCTGGCCTCGGTCGCGATTTCGGTGCCGGCTTCCGGTGGGGCGGTGGGGCCTTGCTCGGGCTCGGGCGGCACCATCGCGTCGTCCTCGGCCGGGCCGAGCGGGTCGGGCACGGCGTCGCCGGGGCTGGCCTGCGGATCGGGCGCCGGAGCGGGATCGGGGGCGACTCGCTCGGCCGGGCGCGGCGCCGCTTCGGGCGGTGCGATGATTTCGGGCGCCGGTTCGGGTTCGGGTTCCGGCTGTGGCTCCGGTTCGGGTTCAGGCTCGGGCTGCGGCTCCGGTTCCGGCTGAGCTTCGGGCTCGGGTTGCGGCTGAGGTGCGGGATCGGGGGCCGGTTCGGGCGTATCATCGGCGGGCGGCGCGGGCGCTCCGCCCGGTGGCGCCGTGAGCGCGGCGAACTCTTCGGAGGTGAGAATGGTCACATCGGCGATATCCGGCATGCGCGGCTCGGACGGTGCGGTGAAGGAACCTGCCGTCATCACCCAGCCAATCAGCCCCAGATGCACAAGGGCGGAGATTTTCGTGCCGGTGTCCATCACCTGTGACCTAGCCGTCCGGACCGTCGAGCGACGGCCCGTCGGGGTCGGTCACCAGCCCGATATTCGCGAACCCGCCGGCATTCAGCGCGCCCATCACCTGCACCACGCGACCATAGGGAATGGCGCCGTCGGCGCGCAGGAAGACCCGGTTGCCGCTGCGCTCGGCGGCGATGGCGCGCAGCCGCGGAAGCAATTCACCCGACTCGACCTCGCTGGTCTGGATCATGATCCGCCCGTCCTCGGTCAGCGTCACGGTGAGCGGTTCCTCCTGCTCGGCGGGCAGCGCATCGGCGGCGGTGCGCGGCAGCTCGACCGGAACGCCGACGGTCAGCATCGGAGCCGCAACCATGAAGATGATCAGCAGCACAAGCATCACATCCACGAAAGGGGTCACGTTGATTTCCGACATCGGCCGCGTCTTGCGCCGCCGCCTGCGCCGTCCGCCGCCCTCCTTTTCCATCAGCATCGCGCCCATGGCTCAGGCGTCCAGCTGGCGCGAGAGAATGGTCGAGAATTCGTCGGCGAACCCCTCATAGCCCGAAATGATGCGATCGCTGTCATTCGACAGCTTGTTGAAGAAGATCACCGCCGGAATCGCTGCCAACAGCCCCAGCCCGGTCGCAAGCAGCGCCTCTGCGATACCCGGCGCGACGACGGCCAGATTGGTGCTCTGTGCCATCGCAATGTCCTCGAAGGCGTTCTTGATACCCCAGACGGTGCCGAACAGCCCGATGAAAGGCGAAGCCGAGCCGACCGAAGCCACGAAGGTCAGCCCCGTTGTCAGACCCTGGCTTTCGCGGTTGATGGCGACATCCATCGAGCGCTCGATGCGCGATGTGACCCCCGGGATCAGCGCGCCGTCGCGCCGGTGCGATCGTCGCCATTCGGTCATGCCGGCCGCGAAGACGCGCGCGGCCCCGACATCCGGTTCCGGCCCGATCCGTTCGTACAGCTCGTCCAGCGGCTCACCGGACCAGAAGGCGCCATCGAACGCCTCGGCCTCGGCACGCACGCGCCGGTAATTGAGGATCTTCTGAATGATGATCGCCCACGACCAGAACGAGGCCAGCACGAGGATGATCATCACGAGCTGCACCACGATATCGGCGCGCGCGAACAGCGCCATGAGGGAGAAATCCACCTCCTGCGCCATCGTCAGGGTTTCTGGGTCCATTTGCCTGCTCGCTCAACGGGCCGCCTCGCGACGGCTCTTGTTGTCATCATCATAACGGGTTTTGCACGGTGACGCCAACAGATCGATTCGCCATTTTGCAAGCTTTTCCTGCATCCGTCGGGCTGTTCCTAGCCGGAACCCTCGACCTCGGCGAGACGCTGTTGCAGAGCCTGGCGCAAACCGGCGGGAATCCGCACGGCGCGCAACCGTGCAGAGACGTTGATCAGCGTGATGCGCGCATCGAAGACCGGCGGATCATCCGCGATGGCAAACCGATGCGTCATCACGACATGCGCTGCACCGATCTGCACGACGCCGATCCGGCAGGCAAGCAGATCATCCAGCCGTGCCGGCGCGTGCCATTCGACATGCGCATCCCGCACCACGAAATTGCACCCCGCCTGCGGCCCCACGGACCAGCCAAGCGCGCGCAGCATCTCCACGCGGCCGCGTTCGGCGAACTGCATGTAGGCGGCGTGATGCATGACACCGCCCGCATCGGTATCGGCATGATAGACCCGAAGGGGCAGGACGAATTCGCCCTGCTCGAAGCCACCGACGGGTGCCGCGCCACCTTGCTGCATGCCACCTCTCATCCACCCGGTTGGTTCGCCCTGCACCTAGCATGAAACCGCGCGTTACCCTACCGCCTTTCGGCTGCCGACGGCATAACCGGACACCGCGATGGCGGGCCACAGCCGGCCATCGCGGAGACGCGGATCGCCGGCGCAGGCGCTGGCCGATGCTCAGTGACGCGGCCCCGCGCGCGGCGGGCTCCGTCGGGTCAGGCGATATCACGCGCCAGCACCCGGATCCGGCTTTCGAACTCGCCGCGATCGACATAGCAGCCGTGCAGATGGCGAAAGCCGGTGGAGGGATCGAAGGCCGCCCGGCCGTGCAGCATGCGACGGTTGTCGAAAACGACCATCTCCCCCGCCGCGAGCTTCAGCGCGATGACCCGCTGCGGATCGCGGGTCAGCTCCATGAAACGGCGATAGGCCCGGTAATAGGGTTCGATCACCTCCGGGGCCATGTCGAAAACCCCGGCGCTATGCGCATTGTAGCAAACCTCGCTCACCGCGCCGTCGCGATCGAGGGTGATCACCGTCTGCCGGCGCCGGATATCCGCGGTCTCGTCATGGAACCTGAACGGCACCGATTGCCGCGACAGGAGTGCGAAAGCCTCCGGATCCTCGCGGCGCAGATCCTCGGCGATGGCGACACCATCGGCAAAAATGGATTCGCCGCCCTCGGCATCATTGGCGAGGCAGTGCAGGAACTGAAACCCCGGCGGCAGCTCCTGATTGGGCAGGTCGGTATGCAGCGGCAGCGAGTCGGCCGTATAGGCCAGGTTGTTGGGCTGCGGGCGCGACTGCACGGCGAAGGTGGTGCCGAAATTCGTCTGGCGCAGAAAGCTGATGCGGCGCGCCACATCCATGCCGGCCTCGGCGCCGTCGGCCAGCCCCTCGACGATCGACAACCCCGTCGCGCGCGTCGTGCGCAGCCAGTCCAGCAAGGCCGCATCCGAGGTCAGCAGAGCATCCGCCGCAACACGCGGAACCTGCGCGGCGTCCGCGCCGCACGGCCAGGGCACATAGGCGACCTCGGCGGGGTCGTGTCGCGGCCGTCCGGGGGCGTGATCGTGCAGCCAGTCCAGATCGAAGGTGCTGCGATGATCCTCGCCCTGCCAGTCCACGATCAGGGTATCCCCATCGATCCGCACGGCGGCGGGCGCCGCATCGGCCGGCGCGCTGAGCAGATCGAAGGCACGTTCGCCTGTGTCGGGGTGGAAGCCGTGCGGGCAATTGTCGCGCAGCCAGATATAGGGGTATTCTGTGGTCGCCGCGTTGTCCCGGCGCAGCCGCAGCATGCGCCGGTCGGCGTCGAGTGTCACCTCGGTCATGAGACAGTCCTTTCAAGTGGTCTGCAAATCGCGTTGCGTTCAGACCGGCCGCGGGGGCGGCCACCAGTGATGGACTTTCGCGTGCGGCGCGCCGGGGCAGCGCCCGAGAACAGTGCACATGCCTCATGCCTCCTGCACGGCATCCAAACGCAGCCCGCCACGGCATGCAACCGCGAATCGCGCGGATCAGCGCAATCCTGTCTCCTGCAGCAAACCGCGATCGCGCGCCGCGTAGTAATAGCCGCGCCGATACCAGCGAATCGCCGCCTCCGGGTCGCCATCGGCCACGATGTAGGCGCCGCGCAGATAGCGCGCCCCGTAGCGCAGATTCGTCTCGGGTTCGAGCAGCGCCTCGGGCGGACCGTCATGGCCCATCGTGCGGGCGGTCTGAGGATGGATCTGCATCAGGCCCAGATAGGGGCCGTTGCGGGCGCGCGGGCGAAAGGTGCTCTCCTCGCGCACGACGCGGCGCAACAGATCCTCCGGAAGGTCATTCTCGTGGGCGTGCCGCGCGATCTGCCGGCGCAGGCGCGGCGTCTCGTTGGGGTGGCGCGGCGCTGCCGGAGGCGCGGATTGCTTGCGCACAGTGCCTTCGGATGCACAGGCCGCAGCGGCCAGGGGCGCAAGCAGCAGGACAGCGCGGCGATTGAGAAACGGCATGGGCGGTATCTCCGAGGGGACGTGGTGGAGTATAATGGCGCAGCCCCCGGACATGTGCCAGCGTGCCACGGCGCGGCGCGCCGAAAACCGCCCATCTCAGGCACTGCGGCCCAGCCGCGCGGCAAGGCGCAGCGCATGCGCCGGGTCGGTGGCGGCAGCCGGCAACACCGGATCATAGGCCGCACGTATCACATCGCCGATATCGGGGCGCAGGATCACGCGCTCCCCGCTGCGCGCCAGCACCCCGGCGTCGCGAAAGGCCGTGTCGGACCACAACAGGATCGTCTGCGCGGCCTGCGCCAGCGCCAGCGCCTCCGCGGGCACGGCAGCGAGCTCGGCATCGACGCGCAGCAGAACGAAGGCGGCACGGATCGCGCCGTCTGCTTCGAAACGAAACACCCGATACTGATTCGCCCCCGCCGCTTCGAGCCGCGCAATGAGCGGGCCGAGGCCGTCAATCAGCCGGTCGAGATCGGGCACCTGCGCAAGCTCGCCCCAGTCGCGGCAGAAGAACACCATGAGATTGGCGCCGAGTTCGGGATCGGTCTCGGCCATGCGATGACCTGCCAGCACCACCACCGCCTCGAAGGCACCCTTGAAAGTGCCGATCGTCGCCTCCTCGGCGCCGAACACGACCGGCACCACGGGCCGCGCCCAGCGCGCGAACAGGAACTGCCCGTCCGACCGTGTGAACAGTGCCTCGACCTGCTCGGGCGTCAGCGTCTCGCTCATGTGGTTATTTCCCCTCTACGGTCCGGCCTTGCAATCGCGCCGTACCCAAGTCGAAAAATGCGCCCGCCGCAACGCGGTCGGGCGCATTCGCGGGGTCAGCCGGCGGCACATCGTCACGCACCGCCGGCCACGCACCCGTCAGTCGAGGGCGCGATCGGTGATCATGTGGGTCCAGGCGCCGTCACCCGGATGCTCGGTGATCACCGGATCGGAGCCACCGGCCAGCAGGCTGTCGACGGTGCGCTCGAAGTCCTCGGGATCCAGCGCGCCGTTCGACCCTTCGGTCAGCTTGCCGACTTCGCGCATCATGCGGATCTGATGATGCTCCTGCTGGGCGCCGGTCTCATCGTAATCCAGCACGATCAGCGCCGCCTCCTCGGGGTTCTCGGCCGCCCAGTTCCAGCCCCGCATGGAGGCGCGCACGAAGCGCTCCATCCGGTCCACGAAGTCTTCGTCCTCGAGGTTCTCCTCCAGCACGTAAAGACCGTCTTCCAGCGTGGCGACCCCCTGATCCTCATAGGCGAAGGTGATCAGTTCATCCTCGCTGATGCCCGCATCGATGACCTGCCAGTATTCATTGTAGGTCATGGTGCTGATGCAGTCGGCCTGGCGCTGCAGCAGCGGATCCACGTTGAAGCCCTGGCGCAGGACCTCGACACCATCCTCGCCGCCATCGGTCGGGATGCCGAGTTGACTCATCCAGCTCAGGAAGGGGAATTCGTTACCGAAGAACCACACACCCAGAGTGCGGCCGCGAAAATCCTCGGGGCCGGTGATGCCGGTTTCCTCGAGGCAGGTCAGCATCATGCCCGACTGCTTGAAGGGCTGTGCGATATTGACCAGCGGCAACCCGCTTTCGCGCGCCGACAGCGCCGCCGGCATCCACTCGACGATGACGTCGGCGCCGCCGCCGGCGATCACCTGCGGCGGCGCGATATCCGGCCCGCCGGGGCGGATGGTCACATCGAGCCCCTCCTCCTCGTAATAGCCGTTCTCAAGCGCGGCGTAATAGCCGCCGAACTGGGCCTGCGTGACCCATTTCAGCTGCAGCGTGACATCGTCGGCGGTCGCGCTTGCCGCCGCCAGCGCACCCATGCTTGTCGCAAGTGCAAGTGTCGTGATCGTTCTTTTCATGATGTCATACCTCCATGTTGTTTTCCGCCCGGGGGCGGCAAGTCATCGGCCGCGCTGCGACGGGTGCCAGAAGGTCACCCCCCGTTCCAGCAGGGCCAGGATCCCGTAGAACGCCGATCCAGCGACGGCGGCCACGGCGATTTCGGACCATACCATGTCCAGATTCAAGCGTCCCACCTCGGTCGAGATCCGAAAACCCATCCCGCGCGTGGGCGAGCCGAAGAATTCGGCGACGATGGCACCGATCAGGGCGAGGGTCGAACAGATCTTGAGCCCGTTGAAGACGAAGGGCATCGCGGCGGGCAGCCGCAGCTTGAACAGGCTTTGCCAGTAGCTGGCCGAATAGGTGCGCATCAGATCGCGCTGCATCGCTTCGCTCGCCGCCAGGCCCTGGACCGTGTTCACAAGCATCGGAAAGAACACCATCGCCACCACCACTGCGGCCTTCGACTCCCAGCCAAAGCCGAACCACATGACCATGATCGGCGCGGTGCCGATGATCGGCAGCGCAGCCACGAAATTGCCCACAGGCAAGAGCCCGCGGCGCAGGAAATCCGACCGGTCCACGATCACCGCGAAGACAAGCGCGGCGCCAACCCCGATCGCGTAGCCCGACAGCGCCCCCTTCACGAAAGTCTGCACGAAATCGCCCCACAGCACCCCCGTACTGGCCACAAAACGGGCCGCGATATCCGACGGGGCGGGCAGGATCACGGTGGCGACACCGCCCCCGCGCACACCCGCCTGCCACAGCCACAGGAGCGTGATGCCGAAGGCCAGCGGCGCCAACAGCCCGCGCAGCCTTTCGGCCCAGTGCTGACGCAGCCGCAGATCCGAGAGTTGCGCGACGACCATCCAGGCGCCGAGCCATGTCGCGATCACCGCGCTCCAGAAGGCCGGCGTTCCCGCCCCCCGCTCCACCTGCATGAGCCCGATCCCGGCACCCGCCAGATTGCCCCAGATCAGCACCAGAAAGACCGCCGGCATCCAGCGCAACCCAGCCTGCGCCGGCGCGCGTCCCGGCCCCGCCCGCGCACGCGAAGCATCCGCCGCAAAGGCCAGCACGAGCGCCACCGTCAGCAGCGCCAGCACCACCGGCGACGGCTGTCCCGCCGACGCCTGCATCATGGACAGCAGGATCGCCGCGCCCAGCATGACCGCCATTGCCAGGCGCTGCGGCGCGCCGGACCCCGTCAACACCCCGGTCATTGCGTCATCCCCATGCGTCGCAGTGTCACCCGCTGGATCAGCCCGATCAACGCGACCATGCTCGCCGCCAGGATCGCCGCGGCAAACAGCGCCGACCAGATCTGTATGGTCTGCCCGTAATAGCTGCCCGACAGCAGCCGCGCGCCGAGGCCCGCAACCGCGCCGGTCGGCAACTCGCCGACAATCGCGCCGATCAGCGAGGCGGCAATCCCGACCTTGAGCGAGGCGAACAGGTACGGCATCGAGGACGGCCAGCGCAGCTTGGCGAAGGTCTGAAGCCGCGACGCGCTGTAGGTCTTCATCAGGTCGAGCTGCATCGCATCGGGCGCGCGCAGCCCCTTGACCATGCCGACCACCACGGGAAAGAAGCTCAGATAGGCGGAAATGATCGCTTTCGGGATGATCCCGGTGATCCCCACCGCATTGAGCACCACGATGATCATCGGCGCGATGGCGAGGATCGGTATCGTTTGCGAGGCGATCGCCCAGGGCATGACCGAGAAGTCCATCGCCCGGTTATGCACGATGCCGATCGCCAGCAGGATTCCCAGCCCGGTGCCGATGCCGAACCCCAGCAGCGTCGCCGACAGCGTGATCCAGCCATGATGGATCAGCGACCGGTTCGACAGCGTTCCGGTCTGGACGATCCCGCGACGCCCGGTGAGTTCTTCCATCACGGTGCTGTTCCAGAGTTCCACCGCGACCTGGTGCGGCGCCGGCAGGCGCGGGCGATCCTGACTCATGGTCTCGCCGACCAGTTCGCCGAAGCTCAGCTCGGTCCCCGCGCGCGCCGCCTGATCGCGCGCCCACTGGCCGTTGACCGGCACGCAGGCCGCGTACCATAGCGCGAATATCACCACGACGACGGTCAGGACAGGCAGGACATTGCCTTTCATCGCGGGCCTCCCTGCGACGCGACGCCGGTCCTTCGGGTTGTCATCCACGCGGCGATGTCACGCTGCATCGTCCATCCCCTCGCGCAATCCCTCGCGCACACGATGCGCCACCTCGATGAACTCTGCGCTGTCGCGAATGTCGAGCGGGCGCTCCACCGGCAGCGGGCTTTCGATGATATCGGTGATGCGCCCTGGACGCGGCGACATGACGACGATGCGCGTGGACAGATAGACCGCCTCGGGGATCGAATGCGTCACGAAGCCGATGGTCTTCTCCGTGCGTCGCCACAGCGCCAGGAGCTGTTCGTTCAGATGGTCGCGCACGATCTCGTCGAGCGCGCCGAAGGGCTCGTCCATGAGCAGGATGTCGGCGTCGAAGGCCAGCGCCCGTGCGATAGAGGCGCGCTGCTGCATGCCGCCCGAGAGCTGCCACGGAAACTTCTTCTCGAATCCCTTCAGATCCACCAGCGACAGAACCTCGCCGACCCGGCGGTCCTGCTCGGCCCTGTCCATGCCCATGATCTCAAGCGGCAACTTGACGTTGCGCTCGATGGTGCGCCAGGGGTAGAGGCCGGCGGCCTGAAAGACATACCCGTAGGCGCGGGACCGGCGCGCCTCGGCCGGGCTCATGCCGTTGACGGTGATGGTGCCGCCCGTGGGTTGTTCGAGATCGGCGATCACGCGCAGCAATGTCGTCTTGCCACAGCCCGAAGGCCCGATGAACGAGACGAAATCCCCCTTGCCGATCGTCAGGTTCACATCCTTTAGCGCATGGACGGGCCCGTCATTCGTTTCGAATGTCAGATTCATGTCGCGCGCTTCGATGACGCTGTTGTCGCTCACGCGGTTCCCCTGTTGGCTGATGCCCCGTTGCGCGGGGTCGTTCGCTATCCGGGTGATGCCGCCCGCCCGGGCGGCATCGCTGACGACGGTGACCTTTCAGACCCCCGCGGGAATGTTCTGCGGATCGCGCTCGACCCTGCGCGGGCTGTTGAGCGCCTTCCATTTCGACAGCGCCGCATGCGCAGACGGAAACGGCGGACGCGGCACGAAGCGCCCGCGTCCAGGCTGGGGCTGGCTGTTCTGGCCCCAGGCCCAGATCACCTCGCCGCGCGAGATCGTGTAGCGCGCCTGCGCGCTGACCTCGAAGCCCTCGAAGACATTGTAATCGAGGATCGAATGATGATTCCCCGCCGAGATCGTCTTGGATATCTTCGGATCCCACACCGTGATATCGGCATCCGCCCCGGGCACCAGCGCCCCCTTCTTGGGGTAGATATTGAGGATCTTCGCGACATTGGTCGACGTCACGGCGACGAATTCGTTGCGCGTCAGCCGGCCCTTCTCGACGCCTTCGGTCCACAGCACCGCAAGGCGTTCCTCCAACCCGTTGGAGCCGTTCGGGATCTTGGTGAAATCGCCCACCCCCATGCGCTTCTGCTCGGTCGAGAACGCCGCATGATCGGTCGCCACCACCTGCAGGCTTCCGGCTGCCAGCCCGGCCCAGAGCCCGTCCTGGTGCTGCTTGTTGCGAAACGGCGGCGACATCACGCGCCGCGCGGCATGGTCCCAGTCCTTGTTGAAATACTCCGACTCGTCAAGCGTCAGAAACTGCGCCAGCGGCTCGCCATAGACACGCTGCCCCTTTTGCCGCGCGCGCCGGATCGCCTCATGCGCCTGCTCGCAGGAGACATGAACGATATAGAGCGGCACGCCCGCGGCATCGGCGATCATGATGGCGCGGTTGGCGGCCTCGCCCTCGACCTCGGGCGGGCGCGAATAGGCGTGACCCTCGGGGCCGGTGATCCCCTGCTCGAGCATCTGCTGCTGCAGATCGGCCACGATGTCGCCGTTCTCGGCATGGACCATGGGCAGCGCGCCCAGTTCCTTGCAGCGCTTGAAGGAGGCGAACATCTCGTCATCCTCGATCATCAGCGCGCCCTTGTAGGCCATGAAATGCTTGAACGAGTTGACGCCCATCTCGACGGCGTCCTTCATCTCGTCAAAGATGGTCTCGTTCCAGCCGGTGACCGCCATGTGATAGCCGATATCGGTACAGATCTGGTCATGGGACTTGTCGTGCCAGCTGTTGATCGCATTCTTCAGGCTGCCATCGGAGCCCGGCAGGCAGAAATCCACCAGCATCGTGGTGCCTCCGCAGGCCGCCGCCCAGGTGCCGGTCTCAAACGTCTCCGCAGCGGTGGTGCCCATGAAGGGCATTTCCATATGGGTGTGCGGATCGATGCCGCCCGGGATCACATAGGCGCCCTCGGCATCGATCACCTCATCGCCTTTCAGATCGGGGCCGATTTCCTTGATTGTCTCGCCCTCGATCAGGATATCCGCCTTCCATGTGCGGTCCGCGGTGACGACGGTTCCGTTCTTGACGACCTTGGTTGTCATGTCGCGTCTCCCTGTAGTGTCGCGTCCCGGCCTCGAGCCGGGACCTCCCGTTTGCACGACGATTGCATGCCGTCGGCCCGAAGGCCCCGGATCATGTCCGGGGCGGCGCGCGCCCAGCCGCCTGAGTGAAACCCGATCCGTCGGGAATCCGCCCGGTCAGATCGTGCCATACAGGGTTCGCCTGCGTTATCAGCGCGATCTTCCAGCCCCGGCGCCAGCGCTTGATGGCGCGCATCCGCTGCAGCGATGCCGTGAGGTCCGTGTGACGCTCGAACCAGACGAGCCGCCGGATATTGTATTTCGCGGTATGTGCCGACCGACCCGCGCGATGCGCCTCGACACAGGCCCGAAGATCCGAACACTGCCCGGTATAGAGCGCGCCGCCGGGGCGCGAGGCCATGATGAAGACGTAATGGGCCATGGCCCAGCCTCACGCGTGGGCGGTTAACAGCACGTGAATCCCGCCCCGGACGCGACCCGGGGCCTCTGCCGCGGCCATCCGCTCGGTCCCGGGTCGAGCCCGGGACTCCGGCGCCGGATGCGGCCGGGCGCATCACTCCACCACCCTCGCGGTCTCGACCACAGCGTGCATCAGCACGTTGGCACCCTTCTCGGCCCATTCCTTCGTGATTTCCTCGGCTTCGTTATGGCTCAGCCCGTCAACGCAGGGGCACATCACCATCGCCGTGGGCGCCACGCGGTTGATCCAGCAGGCATCGTGCCCCGCGCCCGACACGATCTCGCGGTGCGAATAGCCCAGCCGCTCGGCGGCGCGACGCACCGCGTCCACGCAGCCTTCGTCGAAATTCACGGGATCGAAACCACCGACCTTCTCGAGTTCGACCTGCAAGCCCATATCGTCGCAGATTTTCCGCGCCCCTTCGGCAAGGCGCTTTTCCATATCCGCGATCACCTCGAGCTCGGGCGAGCGGAAATCGACCGTGAACACAGCCTTTCCGGGGATGACGTTGCGCGAATTCGGATAGACATCGACATGCCCCGCCGCCCCCACGGCGTGCGGCTTGTGCGACCAGGCGATTTCATCCACAAGCTCGAGAATGCGCGCCATTCCCAGCCCGGCATTCCGGCGCATCGGCATCGGGGTGGAGCCGGTATGCGCCTCCTTGCCCGTCACCGTCACCTGCGTCCAGCTCAACCCCTGGCCATGCGCGACGACGCCGATCTCCTTGCCTTCGGCCTCGAGGATCGGCCCCTGTTCGATGTGCAGCTCGAAGAAGGCGTGCATCCTGCGGTCGCCGACCTGCTCGTCGCCCTTCCATCCGATGCGCGCCAGCTCATCGCCGAACTTCAGCCCCTCTGCGTCCTCGCGCGCATAGGCCCAGTCACGGTCATGCACGCCCGCGAACACGCCCGAGGCCAGCATCGCGGGTGCGAATCGCGTGCCCTCCTCGTTGGTCCAGTTGGTCACCACGATCGGATGTTTCGTCTTCACCCCCAGATCGTTGAGGGTGCGGATGAGTTCCAGCCCGCCGAGCACGCCCAGCACCCCGTCATAGCGCCCGCCGGTCGGCTGGGTGTCGAGATGGCTGCCCACATAGACCGGCAGCGCCTCGGGGTCGCTGCCCTCGCGGCGGGCGAACATGTTGCCCAGCTCGTCCACGCCCATGCTCAGCCCGGCCTCCTGGCACCACTTGCGAAACAGCGCGCGGCCCTCGGCATCGGCATCGGTCAGGGTCTGGCGGTTATTGCCGCCGGCCACGCCGGGGCCGATCCGGGCCATCTCGTGGATCGAGTCCCACAGCCGGTCGGCATCTATCTTCATGTTGGCGCCGGGTGCGGCCATCTTTCACTCCCTGTCCTGTCTGTCGGATTGCGGCCCGACTTGCGCGGGCTCGCGCGTTTGCCGGTCTCGGCCGTCAGTCGAGCGCTTCGAGCACCTCCCTGAGCGTGTCGACGATCTGGTCGACCTGGCCCTTCTCGATGATCAGCGGCGGCGACAGCGCGATGATATCGCCGGTCGTGCGGATCAGCACACCCTTTTCATAGGCGTCGAGGAAGGCCTGAAAGGCGCGCTTCGTGGGCGCGCCCGCGATCGGTTCCAGCTCGATCGCGCCGATCAGACCCATGTTGCGGATGTCGATGACATGACGCGTGCCCTTGAGCGAATGCAGCGCCTCCTCCCAGTACGGCGAGAGATCGGCCGCGCGCTCGAACAGCCCGTCCTCGCGATATGTCTCCAGCGTCGCGATCCCGGCGGCCGACGCTATGGGATTGCCCGAATAGGTATAGCCGTGGAACAGTTCGATCAGGTGTTCGGGCCCCTGCATGAAGGCGTCGTGAATCTCGGCCGTGCACATCACCGCGCCCATCGGGATCACCCCGTTGGTCATCCCCTTCGCGAGCGTGATCATGTCCGGCTGCACGTCGAAATGGGTTGCCGCGAAGCTCGCGCCGAGCCGGCCGAACCCGGTGATCACCTCGTCGAAGATGAGCAGGATCCCGTGCTTGCGCGTGATCTCCCGCAACCGCTCCAGATAGCCTCTGGGGGGCATCAGCACGCCGGTCGACCCAGCCATCGGCTCCACGATCACCGCAGCGACGGTCTCGGGGCCGTGCAGCGCAACGATGCGCTCCAGCTCGTCGGCGAGATGCGCGCCATGCTCGGGCTGGCCCTTCGACCAGGCGTTCTCCGGCAGATGGGTATGGGGCAGATGATCGACGCCGGTCAGCAGGGTCCCGAAATTCCTGCGATTGTTGACGATCCCGCCCACCGAGATGCCGCCGAAATTCACCCCGTGATAGCCGCGCTCGCGTCCGATCAGGCGGGTGCGCTGCCCCTCGCCGCGCGCGCGGTGATAGCCGAGCGCGATCTTGAGCGCCGTCTCGACGCTTTCCGAGCCCGAATTGGTATAGAAGACATGCTCCATCCCCTCCGGCGCCATGTCGACCAGCCGGTTCGCGAACTCGAAGGCCAGCGGGTGCCCCATCTGAAAGGCCGGCGCGTAATCGAGCTCGGCCGCCTGCTTCTGGACCGCCTCGACGATCTTCGGGCACTTGTGGCCGGCATTGCAGCACCACAGCCCCGCGGTTCCGTCCAGAACCTTGCGGCCTTCGGAGGTGGTGTAGTGCATGCCCTCGGCGGCGACGAACATCCGCGGCGCCTTCTTGAACTGGCGATTCGCCGTGAACGGCATCCAGAAGGCGTTGAGATCGTTCGGAGCCGGTTTTCGGTCCAGCGCCATGGCAATCCTCCCTCTCCGCGCGACAGGTCAGGTGACAACAGTCTTGACGTGCGGGCGCGCATTTCTTCTTTTGACTTTCCGGTCAAATCGACGCTAGCAAACCTGACCAAACAGTCAACATCCTTTTCCCAGCCGGGGCGCCGCCCGATGAGCACAACCGAAACCGCCGCGAAATCCATCGCCAAGACCGAGATCCGCGAAGAGAATGAGCGCCGCATTCTCGACTGCGCCGAACGGGTCTTCGCGGAACGCGGTTTCGGTGGCGCCACGATGCAGGTCATCGCGGATGAGGCCGCACTGCCCAAGGCGAATCTGCACTATTATTTTGCTTCCAAGGAGAAGCTCTACCGCCGCGTCGTCGAGCGGATCTTCAATATCTGGCTGGAAGCGGCCGACAGCTTCGAGACCTCCGCCACCCCCGAGACCGCGCTGCGCAGCTATATCGCGCGCAAGATGGAGATGTCGCGCACGCATCGTTACGGCTCCAAGGTCTGGGCAAACGAGGTGATGCAGGGCGCGCCCATCATTCAGGACTATCTGGAAGTCACGTTGCGCGACTGGACCGACACGCGAATCGCGCTCATCGATCGCTGGATCGCTGCCGGGCAGATCGCGCCGGTCAATGCGCGCTGGCTGCTCTACATGATATGGGCGACCACGCAGCACTACGCCGATTTCTCGCATCAGATCGAGACGCTCAATGATGGCAGTGCCTTGTCGGATGCGCAGTGGCAGGACGCCACCGAAACCGTGATCGGGATCATCCTGCGCGGTATCGGGCTGGATGGCGCTGCGAACGGGGGTGCGGGCGGATGACGACCGCCCCCCGCACCCGGATACAGCGCCGCAACCACCGGCTGATCCTCGATGCCGCGCTCGAGGTCTTTGCGCAGCACGGTTTTCGCGGCAGCACGCTCGATCAGATCGCCGCGCAGGCGGGGCTGTCGAAGCCGAACCTGCTCTATTATTTCTCGGGCAAGGACGAGATCCACCGCGCCCTGCTGACCGAGCTTCTGGACAGCTGGCTCGAACCGCTGCGACAGCTCGACCCGGACGGCGATCCACAGGCGGAACTGCAAGCCTATGTGCAGCGCAAGCTGCAGATGTCGCGCGAGATGCCACGCGAAAGCCGGCTCTTTGCCAATGAGATCCTGCAGGGGGCGCCGCGCATCGAAGGCTTCATCCGCACCGAGCTCAAGGCCCTCGTGGACGAGAAGGCCAGGGTGATCCGCGGCTGGGCCCGTGCCGGGCGCATCCCGGATCTGGACCCCTGGCATCTGATCTTCTCGATCTGGGCACTGACGCAGAACTACGCGGATTTCGAAGCCCAGATGCGGCTGGTGCGCGGCGACGGCGCGGACCCGTTCGACGGCGCGGATGAATTCCTGAACCGGCTGTTCGAGCGCCTCCTCGCGCCCGAGTCGCCCTGATCCGGCGCGACATTCCGCCGTCAGGCGGCACGCCGGCCACGCCCGAAGGCGGAGCCGGCGCGCCCTGAGTCCTGCGCGGCCCTAGCCGGCCCTTCCGGCTACTCCGCGGCTTGGGCCATCGGGTTGTTGGGGTGCGTCGTCCAGTTGGCATACTCGTCGCGCACCGTCTGCCCGGTGCGCGGATCGACGGTCCCGGCGGGCAGCCGCTCCATGGTGATGCAGTTCTCCACAGGGCAGACATTGACGCAAAGGTTGCAGGCGACGCATTCCGCGTCGATCACCTCGAAGACGCGGTCCTCGCTCATGGAAATGGCCTGATGCGAGGTGTCCTCGCAGGCGGCGTAACAGCGCCCGCACTGGATGCAGGCGTCCTGGTTGATGCGCGCCTTGGTGACATAGTTGAGGTTGAGATACTGCCAGTCCGTGACATTCGGCACGGCGCGGCCGACCACCTCATCCACGCTGCGATAGCCCTTCTCGTCCATCCACAGCGACAGGCCGGCTGTCAGCTCCTTGATGATCCCGAAGCCGTAGGTCATCGCCGCCGTGCAGACTTGGGTGTTGCCGGCGCCCAGCGCCAGGAACTCGGCCGCGTCGCGCCAGGTGTTGATACCCCCGATCCCCGAGATCGGCAGCCCTGCCGTCTGCGGATCGCGCGCGATCTCGGCGACCATGTTGAGCGCGATGGGCTTGACCGCCGGGCCGCAATAGCCGCCATGGGTGCCCTTGCCGTCGATGGTCGGCTCGGGCGCCATGAGGTCCAGATCGACACTGGTGATGGAGTTCACGGTATTGATCAGACTGACCGCATCCGCCCCGCCCTTGTGTGCGGCGCGCGCCGAGTGACGAATGTCGGTGATGTTGGGGGTCAGCTTGACGATCACCGGCATGCGCGTGTGCGCCTTGCACCAGCGCGCGACCATCTCGACATATTCGGGCACCTGCCCCACGGCCGAGCCCATGCCGCGCTCGCTCATGCCATGCGGGCAGCCGAAATTCAGCTCGATCCCGTCGGCACCGGTTTCCTCGACCATGGGCAGGATGGCCTTCCAGGACTCCTCGTCACAGGGCACCATCAGCGACACGACCATCGCGCGGTCGGGCCAGTCGCGCTTGACCTGCTTGATCTCGCGCAGATTGACCTCAAGCGGCCGGTCCGTGATCAGTTCGATATTGTTGATGCCCAGCACCTGCCGGTCGCCGCCATGCACCACCCCGTAGCGCGGCCCGTTGACATTGACGATGTGCGGATCGAAGCCCAGCGTCTTCCAGACCACACCGCCCCAGCCCGCCTTGAAGGCGCGCGTGACGTTGTATTCCTTGTCGGTCGGCGGCGCCGAGGCCAGCCAGAAGGGGTTGGGGGATTTGATCCCCACGAAGTTGCTTGCGAGATTGGCCATCGTGCTTGTCTCCCTGTTGTGATGCGCCGGCGGAGACCCGCCGGGCAGCGTGTCGCGTCGGCTCAGGCGCTCAGCGCCGCATGCATGTCCTCGGCGGCGTCGCGACCCTGCGCAACGGCGGTCACGGTCAGATCCTCGCCGCCGGCGGTGCAGTCGCCCCCGGCCCAGACCCCTTCGAGCCCGGTCCGGCCGGGACCGGTCACCGCGATCTTACCATGCGCGAGGGTCAACCCCTCCGGCACCCCCTCGAGCGTCTGGCCGATGGCCTTGAAAACCTGATCGGCAGGCAGGCGGAAGGTTTCGCCCGTGCTTTCCAGCCCGTTCGCGCCATCGCGCGTATACGCGAACTCCACCTCGCGCACCGCGCCGTTGCCATGTACCGCGACGGGCTGGGCGTTGGTGATGATGCGCACCCCGGCGGTGGCGGCGTGGTCGAGCTCATGCTCGGACGCGCTCATGCGGTCGCGCTCGCGCCGGTAGACCATGGTGACCGCCTCGGCCCCCAGCAGCTTGGACTGCACGGCGGCATCCACCGCCGTCATGCCGCCGCCGATCACCACCACATGACGCCCGATGGGCAACTTGGTCAGATCGTCGGCCTGACGCAGCTCGGCGATGAAATCGACGGCATCGCGCGCGCCCTCGCGCGTCTCGCCCTCGACACCCAGCGCATTGACCCCCGCGAGCCCCATCCCGAGGAATACGGCGTCGTAGTCGGCGCGCAGATCCTCGAGCGAGACATCCCGGCCAAGCCGGACACCGGTGCGGGTTTCGATGCCGCCGATCCTGAGCAGCCACTCGACCTCGGCCTGCGCGAAATCGCCCGCCGTCTTGTAGGCGGCGATGCCGTATTCGTTCAGCCCGCCGATGCGCTCCCGCGCATCCATCAGCACCACGTCATGCCCATGCATCGCCAGCCGATGCGCGCAGGCCAGCCCGGCCGGCCCCGCGCCCACCACCGCCACGCGCTTGCCGGTGGCGGCCACGCGCTCATACGGGTGGATGCCGCGCGCCATCAGACTGTCGGTCGCATAGCGCTGCAGACGGCCGATCTCAACCGGTTTGCCCTCCGCGAGTTCGCGCACACAGGCTTCCTCGCACAGCGTCTCGGTGGGGCACACGCGCGCGCACATGCCGCCCAGAATGTTCTGATTGAGGATGGTACGCGCCGCGCCCTCCGGCTGCCCCGCCTGGATCTGACGGATGAACAGCGGGATGTCGATCTCGGTCGGACAGGCCGTGATACAGGGCGCATCATGGCAGAAATAGCACCGATCCGCCGCCACGACGGCCTCATGCGCATCGAAGGGCGGTTCGAGATCCGAAAAATTGTCCTGCAGGATCTCGGGGTCGAGCCGCGCGGGCACGACACCGGGGGTGGTGGGGGTGTTGGTCACTGGCTACCTCCATGCGGTTGGATGCTTGTGGTCTTTTGTCCCGAGGCTGCCACATCAGATTTTTTTTATCAATTGGTAAAAAACAGGCACGCAGCGCATATTCGACGCAATGTCGCGACATGTTTTGCGTGCAGGCGGGACGGTCGGGCTGCTAACGTACCCGCTTGGAGGCGGTGCTCTGCGACGCCGCTGCAGGCTGCATGAATGACGCGGAGCCTTTCGGAATGCCGGACCCGGCTGCTCAGGATTTCTTCCTCGACCATGCGACGGATCTCTTTTGCGAGATGGATGCCGACGGGGTGTTCAGCTATGTCAACGCGGCCTGGGAGCGGCTTCTGGGCTGGTCGGCCGAGGAGCTGAAACAGACAAGCGCGATGGACCTGGTCCATCCGCATGACGTCTCGGAAACCCGGGCGGTGCTGACCCAGGTGGCGCTGGGGGTCGCGCGTGGGACCCATGTCAACCGCTACCGGCGGCGCGACGGCGCCTATAGCTGGCTCGAGTGGCGCTTTGGCCGGCTGGCGGCCAAGGGCCGGGTCCAGTGCGTTGCCCGCGACATCACCGAGGCCCGGCGCCGCCGCACCCATGCCGAGATCGTCGAGCAGGCGGCCAATATCGCCAGCTGGGAAATCGACGTCGACACCAACACGCTGTACTGGTCGCCACAGGTCTACGAGATATTCGGCGTCGATCCCGGCGACTTCACCCCGACGGTCGAGGATGCGATCGCGTTCTTCCATCCCGAAGCGCGCCCGGCCCTGTCACGCGCGATCAAGGCGCTGCTGAAAAGTGGCGCGCCCTACGACCTGGAACTGCCGATCGAGACGGCCTCGGGCGCCACCGCATGGGTCGTGGCGACGGGACGTGCCGAGCACCGCGCCGGGCGGCCGGCGCGCGTCTACGGAACGGTGCGCGACTGCACCCACGAAAGGCAACGACGGCTGCATCTGGAACGGCTCAGTGCGGTCGCGCGACATACCACGAACACGGTCGTCATCCTGGATGCGGCGGGACGGATCGAATGGGTGAACCCGGCCTTCGAGACGCAGTCGGGCCTGTCCAAGTCCGCGGTACTGAATCTTCCGCTCAGCCAGCTGCACGCCGCCCCGGATTCCGACGGTGCGCGGCAACTTGCCGCCGCGCTGGCCGCCGGGGAGTCGGCACGCGTCCAGCATCAACGTGTGCGCGGAAGCGGCCGGGTCGTCTGGGTCGACGCGAATCTGGAACCGTTCCGGGACCGGGACGGCAGGATCGACGGGTTCATCCTGCTCGAAACCGAACTGTCGCACAGTTCGGATCACGCCGCACGGCTCGCTGCACTGGAGCGCGAGGCGCGCAGCGCCCATGATCGCCTGGTCGAGGCGGTGGAGGCGCTGCCCGACGCCTTCGTTCTGTTCGACGCGCAGGACCGGCTGGTGATGTGGAACCGGCGATATGCGGAATTCTACGACTGCACCGCCGAAGTGTTCCGCCCGGGCGTCAGCTTCATCGATATCGAGCGCAAGGCGCTGTCGGTCGGTCAGTTGCCCGATGCCGTCGGCCGCGAGGAGGAATGGCTTGCCCGCCGGCTGCAGATGCGCCGCGATGGCGGCACCATCGAACAGCGCCTGCCCGACGGGCGATTGCTGCGCACCGTCGAGCGGCGTACCAACCGCGGCGAACTGGTCAGCGTCCACACCGATGTCAGCGAGATCCGCGCGCGCGAGGATGAGGCGCGCGAGGCGCGCAACGCCCTGCAGGCCACGCTCGACGCCGTGCCGGACCTTCTGTTCGAACTCGATCTGGAGGGACGCTACCACGATGTGCGCTCGGGCAATCCACGGCTGTTCTACAAGCCGCCCGAAGCGCATTTCGGCGTCATGATCGAGGACATCCTGCCCCATTGGGTGGCGGCGATGTGGCGGGCGGCCCTGGAGGAGGCGCATCGGCGCGGTCATGTTCGCGGCCTCGAATATGTGCTGGACCTGCCGGACGGCCCCTACTGGTTCGAACTGTCGGCCGCGCGCAAGCAGGACGGCCCTGACGGCACGCCGCGGTTCATCTTCGCCGCACGCGACATCTCGGAACGCAAGGCGGCCGAGCACGCGCGCGCGCAAAAGGAGCTGGAGCTTCAGGAGTCGAACGACAAGCTCAAGCGCGCGCTTTCGGCCCGCGATGCCGCCGAGAGCCGTTTCTTCGACGTGGCCGCCGTCAGCCATGACTGGTTCTGGGAGACCGATGCCGAAGGCCGCTTCACCTTCATGTCGGAATCCATCCGCCGCGTCACGGGGCTGACGCCCGAGCTGCATCTGGGTCGCACGCGCCGCGAGATGCTTCAGGGCACCGAGGTCGATACCTGCGCGGACTGGGACTGGCTGGAACAGCGTATCGCCGCGCAGAAACCGTTTCACGACTTCGTCTATCGTCATCCGCTGCTGGCCGACCGCGCGGTCTGGGTGCGCATCAGCGGCGCGCCGTTTTTCGACATGCAGGGCCGGTTCGCCGGCTACCGCGGCGTCGGCTCCGACGTCACCCAACTGCGCGAAGCCCTCGCCCGCGCCGAGGAAGCGAGCGCCGCCAAATCGCGCTTTCTGGCCAATATGAGCCATGAGGTGCGCACGCCGCTCAACGGGATCATCGGCCTCGCCGCGCTGCTGGAGGAGGGTCTTGAGGATGGCGAGGCGCGAAAGTCCGTGTCGGTGATCCGCGATTCGGGCGAGGCGCTGGTGACCATCCTCAACGACATTCTGGATTTCTCCAAGATCGAGGCGGGGCAACTGTCGGTGGAGCGCGATGTCTTCACCCCCGCCGAGCTTGCGCAGAAGGTGGCCGCGCTGCACCGCATCAAGGCCGCGGCGCAGGGGGTCGAACTGCGCGTCGAGTCCGGCACCGCTGCCGAGGTGCCTCGATACGGTGACAGCACCCGCATCCGGCAGATCCTGCACAACCTTCTGGGCACCGCGGTCAAGTTCACGCAAGCAGGCAACGTGGTCCTGAAGCTGATATGCGACGACCCGGCGCAGCTGCGCATCGAGATCCAGGATACCGGCATCGGCATGACCGAAGCGCAGCGTGCGCGGGTGTTCGACGAGTTCGCCCAGGGCGGCAGCGAGATCACGCGCCAATTCGGCGGCACCGGTCTGGGCATGTCGATCTCGCGCCGCCTCGCCGAGCTGATGGGCGGCGCGGTCGAGGTGCACAGCACGCTCGGCGAAGGGACGACCGTCGTCGTGACGCTGAAGGCACCGCATGCCGAGCAAACACAGGCGGTGCCGGAGGTCGCGCCGGAGGCCGCGCGGTCCCTGACCGGGCTGCGCGTTCTGGCGGCGGATGACAACGCCACCAATCGGCTGCTGCTGGTCAAGTTCTGCGAACGGCTCGGGATGATCCCGCATGTCGTCGAGTCGGGCACCTGCGCGGTCCGCTGCGCGGCGGATCAGCCCTTCGACGTGATCTTGCTCGATATCCGCATGCCGGACATGAACGGCTTCGAGGTGCTCGAGCGGATCCACGCTCAGGCCGGGCACACGGACCGGGGCCGGGCGCCGGCCATCGCGGTGACGGCCAACGCGATGCGCCATCAGATCGATGCTTACATCCAGGCCGGCTTCGCCGGCCATGTCGCCAAGCCGATCCGGCTCGACGCGCTGGCTGACGAAATCGCGCGCGCCATCGCCGAAGGCGCAACACAGCAGTAAGGCGCCCGCTTCGGACGGTCAGGCCCGACGCGCCAGCGCCGCATCGAGCACCGCGCGCAGCGCGGCGCGCTCGACATCCTCGGCCAGGAACGCCTTGCCCAGATCCCGCACCAGCACCAGCCGCAACCGGCCGTCGCGGACCTTCTTGTCCTGCTCCATCAGTGCGATCAACTCCTCGCTGGGCGGCAGATCCCCCGGGATATCGGCCAGTTCGGCCTTCATTCCCATCGTGCGCAGATGCGCCCGCACCCGCGCGGGCAACGCCGCCTCGCAAAGACCGAGGGCCGCGGACAGGTCAAAGGCAAGCGCACAACCGATCGCAACGCCTTCTCCATGCAGGAGCCTGTCCCCGTACCCGGTCGCCGCCTCCAGCGCATGTCCAAAGGTATGGCCGAGATTGAGCATTGCGCGTTCGCCCTGCTCGGTTTCGTCGCGCATCACGATCCCGGCCTTCATCGCCACCGAGCGGGCGACCGCATGCTGCCGTGCGGCGCGATCCCCGGACAGGATGGCGGGCCCGTGTTCCTCCAGCCATCGGAAGAATTCGGCGTCGCCGAGCAAGGCGTATTTCACCACCTCGCCGTGGCCCGCGCGAAAATCCCGCGCATCCAGGGTGTCGAGCACGGAAAGATCGGCCAGAACATGTGCCGGCTGATGGAACGCGCCGACCAGATTCTTGCCCTGTGACGTGTTGATCCCGGTCTTGCCGCCAACCGAACTGTCCACCTGCGCCAGCAGCGTCGTCGGAATCTGCACGAAGCGCACGCCACGGCGCAGGATTGCCGCTGCGAAGCCCGCAAGATCGCCGATCACGCCCCCCCCGAGGGCCACCACCATGTCGCCGCGTTCCACCTGCTGGTCCAGCAACCATTCGGTCGCCTGCCTCAGATGGTCCCAGTCCTTGGTCGCCTCACCGGGTGGCAGCTCAAGCGCCGTCATGCTTATGCCGCGCCGTGCGAGCCCCGCGCGCAGGGTTTTCAGATGCAGCCCACCGACCCGGCGGTCCGTGACCACCGCAACACGCGGCCGGTTCAGAAGCGGCGCGATTTCGTCGCCAGCGCACGCAAGCAGATCCGACCCGATGCGTACCTTGTATGAGCGCGCGCCCAGTTCGACCTCGATGGTGTCACTCATGCATCCGGTCCCGCCTTGAAGAGTTCGTCGCGCTCTGTCAGCGCCTGGTGCACGCGCTCGGCCATCGCCTCAACGGACAGGCCGGATTCGGCGCGCACGGTGATATCGGCAAGGGCGTAGACCGGGCTTCGTTCGGCGTGCAGGCGCCGCAGCGTGGCATAGGGATCGTCGGTCTGAAGCAACGGCCGCGTCGTGCGATGGCGCACCCGTGACCACAGCAGATCGAGATCCGCATTCAGCCAGACCGACACGCCGCGCGCGCCGATCAGCGCGCGGTTGGACGGCGACAGAAACACCCCTCCGCCAGTGGACAGCACACTTGGCGGCCCGCGCAACAGGCGACGCAGCACCTCGGTTTCGCGCGCGCGAAAGAAGGCTTCGCCGTCACGCGCGAAGATTTCCGCCACGCTCATCGCGGCGGCACGCGTGATCTCCTCGTCCGAATCGAGAAAGGGCACGCCCAGCCGCCGCGAAAGCTGTGTGCCCACCGCGGTCTTTCCGGCCCCCATCATGCCCACCAGAGCCACGGTCTTGCACAGTCGGGCGTTCAAATGCATCTGCTCCTGTCGTACCGGTCGCCATGCAGGGATGCGCATGATAACGTACGGCTTGCATACAGAAACCGCATCGGACGGGAAAGGCCGGCGAAACGCGCTACCGGGATGCAAAAGGGCAGAGCAGAATGAGGCGTCTCTTCAAGGTTCTTCTTTTTCTCGCGATCATCGGCTTCGCGGGGCTGAGCGGCTACGCCTATCTCGGCGACCTGTCGCCGGAGGGCAGGCCGATCAGCGAGCCGGTCACCCTGGGCCGTGACTAGGCGCGCGGCATATCTCTTGCGGCGAACGCTCTTGCCGCCATCGGCGCTGCCGACAGCCGCATGCGCGATCGGCCTTGCACTCGCAGCCGGAGATGGCGCATCGGAGGCTCCGTTGTCGGCCATCGACTGGCTCTCGGAGTCCGTGACCGACGAAATGCCCGCCCCGCCCACCGGCGTGACCCCCGAAATGTTGCGCCGAAACCCGGGCATGGATACGGATACGATCACGGTTCGGCCGCTCGGCGAGGTGACCGCGGATGCGGTCGGGTTGCTTCCCCCGGCGCGCGCGGGGCTGCCCGCCGACCTCTGGGGCGTGGCCCCGAGCGATCGCGTGCTGCGGCTTCTGCGCGACATCGACATCGACGCGCTGCCGGCGGCGACCGAGCTGGTCTATCGCGTGCTCCTGACCGAACAGACCCCGCCGGCCGACCTGCGCGATCATGGCGCGCTGCTGCTGACGCGCATCGACAAGTTGCTGGAGCTCGGCGCGCTCGATCAGGCGATGGCCTTGATGGAAGCGACGCCGCTGCGCGATCCCGCCCTTTTCCGGCGCTATTTCGATGCCGCGCTGCTGCTCGGCCTGGAAGAGCGTGCCTGCGCCACGATGCGCGGGCTGCCGGCACTGGCCCCGACCTATCCGGCGCGCGTCTTCTGCATGGTGCGCAACGGGGATTGGGGCGCCGCGGCGCTCACGCTGCGCAGCGCGCAGGCGCTGGATCTGGTGTCCGAGAATGAGGCCCTCCTGCTGGAGCGTTTCCTGGAGCCCGAGCTGGACGATACCGAGATGCAGCTGCCGCCGGCGCCCGAAAGCCCGTCGCCCCTGATCTGGCGCATCCGCGAAGCCGTCGGGGAACCGCTGCCGACGCACAACCTGCCACTGGCCTTCGCGCATGCCGATCTGCGCGCCCCTGCCGGCTGGAAGGCGCAGATCGAGGCGGCCGAGCGCCTGACCCGGTCACGTGCGCTGCCGCCCAACCGGCTTCTGGGGCTGTACACGGCGCAACGGCCCGCAGCGTCCGGCGGCGTCTGGGACCGAGCGGCGACGGTACAGGGGCTGGAGGCGGCCATCGCCGAGGATGACCGCGCGCGGATCGCCGAGTTGTTGCCCCGGCTGTGGGAGCTCATGACCCAGGCCGAACTCGAGGTCCCGCTGGCGCGGCTCTACGGCGCCAGCCTCATCCCGCTGACCGCCGAACCGGCGCGCGCGTATGCGCTGCGGATCGGGCTGCTTGGCGACGAATTCGAGACGCTGGCACATGAGCTGCCCGACGACAGCGCCGAGATGCGGTTTCTCAACGGGCTGGCGCGCGGTGCGCCCGAACCCGAAGACGCCCCGTCCCCGATGGCGGCGGCCATCGCCGAAGGCTTCGCGGGCGGATCTGGCGCAGAGTCCGTACCGGCCGGATCGGGCGTGGCGCTGCTGGAGGCGCTGGCGCAGCTTGACGACGGCGCGCGAGGCGATCTGCGCGCGGTGGTCGGTGCGCTGGCGGCGCTCAGGGAGCTGGGCTTTGAGGACACGGCGCGCCGTGCCGCCTTGCAGATGATGATCCTGGACCGGCGTGGCTGACACGCCGGCGGACCCTCCGGAGCCGAAGATGCGATTGCAGGACCGCTGGATTTCCGCCTTCCTCGATGCGCTGGCCGCCGAACATGGCGCCGCGCGCAATACCAGCCTGGCCTATGGACGGGATCTGAAGGATCTCGCGGGGTGGCTGGAGCGCGCGGGCCAGTCCTTCGCCACGGCCAGCCAGTCGGATCTCGAAAACTATCTGGTCGCCTGCGAGGCGGCAGGGCTGGGCCATGCCACACGCGCGCGGCGGCTCTCGGCGGCGCGCCAGCTCTTTCGTTTCGCACGCGAGGAGGGCTGGCGCCCGGACGACCCGGCACAGACCATCAGCGGCCCGCGCCGTGCCCGCCGCCTGCCCGGAATGCTGAGCGAGGACGAGGTGTCGCGGCTGCTGCAGGCTGCGCGCGACTGCGGGCGCGACCACCGCGCGCGCCTGCGCAACACGTGCCTTATGGAACTGCTCTACGCGACGGGGCTGCGGGTGAGCGAATTGGTCAGCCTGCCCGTCGCGGCGGCGCGCGGCGATCCGCGGGTGCTGCTGGTGCGGGGCAAGGGCGGGCGCGAGCGGCTGGTGCCGCTGTCGGAACCCGCGCGCGATGCGCTGGCAGCATGGCTGCACCTGCACGACACCGACTCGGGCGACAAGCCCTCCAACGCCACACCCGATGCGCGCTATCTTTTCCCCTCCCGCGGTGCGGCGGGGCATCTGACCCGGCACCGCTTCTTCGGGCTGGTCAAGGAAATCGCCGTTCATGCCGGAATAGATCCCGCCCGAGTCACTCCGCATGCGCTGCGCCACGCCTTTGCCACCCACCTTCTGGCCGGCGGCGCGGATCTGCGCAGCATCCAGACCATGCTGGGCCACGCCGATCTGTCGTCCACGGAAATCTACACCCATGTGCTTGAAGCGCGACTGCGCGCCCTCGTGCTGGAGCATCACCCGCTTGCCCGCACATCCACTTGATCGCGCAACCGTGGCACCGCATAGAGACCCAGCCCGGCATTCGAAATGATACAGATGGACATCGCCCCCTTACTCGACGCCGCCTTCTGGCTGACATCTCTCGCGATTCTCGCGCTGCTGGTGCTCTCCGGGTTCTTTTCCGGAAGCGAGACCGCGCTGACCGCTTCCTCGCGCGGCAAGCTGCACGCCCGCGCCGACAAGGGATCCATCGGCGCGCGAATCGCGTTGCGGATCACCGAGGACAATGAGCGGCTGATCGGCTCGGTCCTGCTCGGCAACAATCTGGTCAATATTCTGGCCGCCTCGCTCGCCACCGCGCTGTTCACCCGGCTGTTCGGCGAATCGGGCGTGGCGCTGGCGACGCTGGTGATGACCTTGCTGGTGCTCATCTTCGCCGAAGTGCTGCCGAAGACCTACGCCATCACCAACCCCGAAAAGGCCTCGTCGCTCGTCGCGCCGGTGATCCGGGTGGTGGTGCTGGTCTTTGCGCCGGTGGTCGCGGCGGTACAGGTGCTGGTGCGCGGGATCCTCGGCCTGTGCGGGGTGCGTATCGATCCGGGTCGCAAGATCCTCAGCCTGCGCGACGAAATCGCCGGCACACTCGCGCTGGGGCACTCCGAAGGCACGGTCCACAAGGAGGATCGCGACCGCCTGCTCGGGGCGCTGGACCTGTCAGACCGCACAGTCGAGGAGGTGATGCGCCATCGCAGCCAGATCGAGATGATAGACGCCGATGCCCCGCCCGCCGAAATCATCGCGCAATGCCTCGCCTCGTCACATACCCGCCTGCCCGCCTATCGTGACGACCCCGAGAACATCGAGGGCGTGGTGCATACGCGCGACCTGATGCGTGAGGTCCACCGCCTGATGACCGAGGAAGGCGACGGGAATTTCGACATCGTCACGCGGCTCGATGTGCTCAAGGTGGCGCGCCCGGCCTATTTCGTGCCCGACACCACCGCGCTTGACGAACAGATGCGCCAGTTTCTGCATCTGCGCACGCATTTCGCACTTGTCGTGGATGAATACGGAGCGCTGCACGGGCTCATCACGCTGGAGGATATCCTCGAGGAGATCGTGGGCGAGATCGAGGACGAATTCGACCGTGGCGATGAACCCGAGCTGCGCCGCACGGCAACCGGAGATGTCGTCGTCGACGGATCGATGACGATCCGCGACTTCAACCGCGCCACCGACTGGTCGCTGCCCGATGACGAGGCCAACACCATCGCCGGCCTTGTCATTCACGAGGCCCAGACCATCCCCACCGAAGGCCAGGTGTTTCATTTTCACGGCTTTCGGTTCGAGATCATACACCGCGAGGAGAACCGGCTCACCCGCCTGCGCATCCGCGAGATGCCCGAGCGGTGACCGCCAACCGGTGCGGCAAGCCTGCGTTAACCCTGACGTGCCACGCTTGTCATGTGCCGTCGGCTGCAGTGCCCGGAGGCACAGTCTCCTCCCTGTCAGACTGGCCGCGCCTTTCGGGGTGCGGCCCCTTTTTTTCAGGGCCTGCCGCCACGGGCGGCACCGATTTACTGTTGACCCGGCGTTCACCAGTTCGTAGCGTCACGGGATCAAAAGTCGGCCGGTCCGGCAGGGAGCAAATCAAAAGGGCCCTTCCCAGGGCCCTTTTTCTGTTTCACATCGGCGTTCCTTCGCCTGATGTTGTGCAGTTGCGCCTGACAGCCCCAAACCGGCATGCTAAACAGACATCTCTGTCCGCAGCTTCACATACGGAGTTCCGATGCTTAACCTTACCAGACCCTTGGCCATGGCGCTGACGCTGGGCCTTGCGATGCCGGCCGCCGCGCAGGAACTAGAGGGCGATGCGGATGCCCTCGGTGCCGATGACGGGCTCTCCCTTGGTGAGAGCGTCCAGGACGAAGGCCCGGGAACCGATTATGTGGATGCCGAGCATGGGGACTGGCAGATCCGTTGCTTCCGCGCCCCGAACGAGCCGGATCCATGCGAACTCTATCAACTTCTCGAGGACGAGGAAGGCTTTCCCGTCGCCGAGATGAGCGTGATTCCCCTGCCCGAAGGCGGCGAAGCCGTGACCGGGGCGACCATCGTCACCCCTCTGGAGACGCTCCTGACCGAGCAGGTCACCCTGCGCATCGATGACGGCAGTGCCAAGCGCTACCCGTTCAGCTGGTGCAATCCGGTCGGGTGTGTCGCGCGGGTCGGCTTCACGGCCTCCGAACTGGAGGCCATGAAGCGCGGCATCGAGGCACGGCTGACCATCGTTCCGGCGGCGGCGCCGAATGAAACGGTCGAGATCACGGCCTCGCTGATGGGTTTCACGGCCGGTTACGAAGCGGTCGAGGAAAACCCGACGCGCAGCGCCGAGTAACGATGCGGGCCGCCCGCGAAATTGCGCGGGCGGCCGGCCCTATCACCCCGCAGTCCCGATCACCCCGCCCCCCCAAAGCGACGGCCCCGTCGGTCACGCGCCGGTTGCGGCGCGCAGGCCGGCAGCCACACGCCCCGTTTCGCGCACCTGCAGGAACGGGGGAAGATTTTCATATCCATGCCCCCGAAAAGTCCTAATTTCCGCCCGAGTTTCGGGGAAACACTATGGCCGGGCGAACCGTGCTAACCTTGTATGCGGTGCACGCGGCGCGCCCCGAGGCCGATGGCGGGCGCGGCGGCAAGAGTGGTGGAGCGATGGACACGAGCAGACCGGACGATCACGACCGGGACACGGATGAGGACGCGGAGGCCCCGGGCACCGCGCATCCGGCGACGGGCGCGTCACGGCGCAGTTGGCGCAACCGGTCCCCTGCCCTGCGGGGAACAGGCGGCGCCGCGCTGACCGCGGACCGCGCGGGCCGATGGCGCGATCTGCAGGAAGTCTCGCTCGATCTGTCGCAACGCAAGCTGCGCAAGGAAAGGCTTGTGGCCATCGACAGGCGCGACGCGCATCTGTCCGGCAGCTTCGACATGCTGCGCACCCGGCTGATCACGGCGCTGAAGGCGAATGGCTGGCGGCGGGTCGCGATCACCTCGCCGACCGCCGGCTGCGGCAAGAGCTTCTGTGCGATCAACCTGGCGATAAGCCTGTCCCGGCTGCAGGCCGTTCGCACTGTCCTGCTGGACCTCGATCTGCGCGCCCCGGGCATCGCCGGGGCGCTGGGCCTGCAACCGACCGCGCCTATGAGCGACTTGCTCACCGGCGCACGGGACATGCATGCACATCTGGTCCGTATCGGCGGCAACCTCGCGCTCGGGCTCAACGACACGCCCATCCCCGATTCCGCTGAAACGCTGCAGGCGCCGCAGACCGCGCGCGCCCTCAAGGCAATGCAGCTCGATCTGCGGCCGGATGTGGTTCTCTACGAGTTGCCACCGGCGCTCGGCCACGACGACCTGTTCGCCTTTCTGCCGCAGATTGACGCGGTGCTTCTGATCGCGGATGGCACGCATACCACCGCCGAGGACATCTCCGCATGCGAGCGCATTCTGTCGGATCGCACGCCACTGCTCGGGGTCGTGCTCAACAAGGCGGATGACCCTGATTCACGACGCCACGCGAAACGGGGATCGTGACACCCGCGACACGGCAGCCCCGAGGAGGGCGCAAAAATGGGACCGATACAGACTTTCGGCGAATTGCGGGCGATGCTGCGGCGCCGTGCGGTGATCATCGTGCTGGTAACGCTGGTCGGCTCGGCGCTTGCGGTGCTTCAGGCACTGAACCTGCCGCGCGAGTACAGCGCGTCCGCGACGATCCGCATCGAAAGCCCGGTCATCGACGAGCAGACGGCATCGGGCGCCAATTCCCTCCTGCGCCGGATTCAGGTCATCGAGCAGGAGTTGATGGCCCGTGAGAGTGCGCTGCGGATCATCCGCGAATTCGATCTCTTTGCCGATACCGGGCTCACCGACTCTGAAAAGGTCGCGCAGTTTCGCGGGACCGTCGACTTCAGGCAGGTCGTCGCCCCGCCCGAGCGCCCGGGCGAGCGGGGTGCGGTGGTGGCGCTGGTTGTTTCGGCGGAGCTGGACGAACCGGACAGGACGGTGACCGTCGTCAACGCGCTGGCCGACGAGATCCTCGAGCAGGGCGAAAGGCGCCGGCGTGGGCGCTCGGAGGAGGTGCTGCGCTTCTTTGCCCAGGAAGAAGCGCGCCTGGGCGACGAGATCGAAGAGCTCGAATCCGAGATCGCGGACTTCCAGACCGCGAATGAGGATGTCCTGCCCGGCGCCCTCGAGGCGCGGCGCGATGAGGTGGAGCGCCTGCGCGCCGCCGCCCTGGAGGTGGAGCGCCGTCTGGCCTCGTTGCGCCGGGAGCTCGCCGCAGTGGAGCAGGAAAATCTGCGCGCCACGGCGCAACGGCGCATCGACACCCTGCAAGACGAGATTTCCAATGACGAGGAGCAGCTCGAACTGTTGCGCACACGGATCGCGGAGGTGGAATCGCAGATCAGCCGCGCCCCGGATGTCCAGCGTCAGCTGCGCGCCTATGAGCGCCGGCTCGAACAGCAGCAGGATCGCTTCATGCTGATCTCGCGCCGCCGCGCCGAGGCCGAGATCGGGCAGCGGCTGGAAACCGGCGGTCAGGGCGAGCGGCTCGAGATCCTCGAACGCGCGGTACCGCCGGATTACCCAAGCGGCCCCAGCCGTCGCAATGTGGCCGGTGCCGGCGGCATGGCCAGCCTTGGCGCGGCGCTCCTGCTCGCCTTTCTGCTGGAGTTGCGCAACCCCGTCATCCGCACCGCCGCGCAGATGCAACGCGAAGTCGGCATCCGCCCCGTGGTCACGATCCCCTATGTCGAAAGCCCCAATGAACGCCGGCGCCGGCATCTGTGGCGCGTCGCTGCACTGATCGTGCTGACGGTCGTGCTGTTCTTCGCCGCCTGGGCCGCGTTGTCGAGCTGAAAGGCGATCAGGGTGGGGTCGCGCGCCGTCGCTGCGGCCCGCGACCCCGATCGTCAGTCGCGCCAGGACGGGTCCTCGGCATCAAGGCATGACTTGAGATAGCCGAAATGCCGTGCCGCCATGCCGCGATACGCGGCCCATCCCTCGGCGGTGCCGCGCGCGACCTCCTCCGACAGGATGGACAGCGGCTTGCCGGTGGACATCGCGAGGATCAGGGTCCGCGCTGCGGTCTCGAAGAAATACAGATCCTCGAAGGCCTCCGCCACGGTGTCGCCCGCCACGCTCACCCCGTGATTGGCCATCACAAGGACGGATTTGCCTTGCATGGCCCGGGCGAGTTGCTGGCCCTCGGCCTTGGCGTCGGCGATGCCCCCGAAATCGGACGCGTATCCGATTCGACCGTAAAAGCGCGCGGTGTTGTTGTCGATCGGCAGCATCGTCGGGTCCGCCAGGCAGGACAGCGCCACGGAATAGGGCGCGTGGCAATGCAGGATGACCCGTACCTGTGGCAACTCGCGGTGCATGGTCCCGTGCACGGTCCAGGCCGAGGGGTCCGGCGCATCCGGCCGCGCCATGACGTCCGGATCGTCGGCATCCAGCACCAGCAGATCGCGCGCCCTTATGGTTGCGAAATGCTGCCAACGCGGATTGAGCAGGAAGCGGCGCCCCGTTTCGGATACCGCTGCGCTGAAATGGTTGCCCACCGATTCGCTCCAACCGAAGCGATGGCAAAGGCGGAAGGCCGCAGCCAGATCCTGGCGCAACGCGGTCTCCGCGTCGGTTGCGGGGCGTGGCGTCTGCTCATTCATGCCTTGAACCGCCCTTCGCCCATGAGCGCGCGATAGGTCGAGCGCATCTCGGCCCGGTCCGTGTAGCAGCCCCGAAGGTAGCGGTCACCGCTGGTCGCCGAATACGCGGCCCGGCCATGGACGATCCGGTGGTTGTCGAAGGTGATGCATTCCCCCGCCTGCATCAGAAAGTTCATCACGTAGCGCGGATCCTGCAGTTTGCGGCCGAAGCGGCAGAAGGCGGGGTAGTAACTGTCCAGCACATCCTGTGGCAGATCGAAGACATCGGCCATGTGCTGGCTGATCGTGACACCGGAGACGGCGCCGTGCGCGTCCAGTTCGATCACCCGCTGGCGCGCGCGCATGTCGTAGCCGTCATGCTCGCAATAGAAGGGGATTTCGTATTCGCTGAGCAGGCGGAAGCCTTCCGGGTCGGACTCGCGAAAATCATTGGCCACGGCCACGGCATCGACGAACAGGCTGCCGCCCCCTTCCACGGTATTGGCGCGACAATGCAGAAACTGAACCCCGGGCGCGACCTCCTCGGCTGGAACGTCGGTGTGCAACTCCAGCGCGCGGGCGGTGTAGGCCGTATTCGTGGGGGCGATGTGGGTTCGCACGTCGAAGTAATGCCCGAAGAAGGTCGGACGGACCTGCCCGATCAGTTCGGCGGTGCGGGTCAGCCCCTCATCGCTGTCAGGCATGTCGGTCACGATGGCGACACCCTCGACGAGCAACGCCTCGATCCAGGCCGCGACCTGCGCGGGATCGGCCACCAGATCGGGCTGCGAAAAGCGCGCGACATGCGGGTGATGGTCGGAGTACCACGGCCGGCGCGGCAGATCCGCCGGGTCGGGGCGGCGCGCACCGTCGGCATAGGCCATCAGCATCGACAGCGGCAGCCGCGAGACATGCGCCTCATCGCGCCAGTCGATCGTCAGCGCATCATCCGCCACATGGGCACGCTCGGGCACCGGCGGCTGTGCAAGGTGAAAGATGTCGAAGCTGCGCTCGCGCGTCACGCTGTCGAAGGAGGTGGGGCAGTTGTCCCGCAGCCAGTAATAGTTGAAATAGCTGCTGCGCCCGTCGGGCAGCGCGACTTCGAGCCCGTTGTCATGCAAGGTGACATCGGGGGCGACGACCTGCGTCATGTTCATGATGGCTCCATTAACCTGTAGTCCGAGAATCCGGCGTTCAGATTGCAGGATCCCACTTGTTTTCAGGTCACGACAGGCCGGTTATGCTTAACGCACGTAAAGTCAGGTATTAACAAATGAAGCCACTTCCGCCTCTGCGCCTGCTCGCCGCCTTCGAAGAGGTCGCGCGGCTCGGATCGCTGCGCGCCGCCGCCGCGCGGATGAACGTCACCCGCCCGGCGATGACGCAGACGATCAAGGCGCTCGAGGATCATGTGGGCGCGACGCTTCTGGACCGCTCCACCCGGCCCGCGCGCCTGACCGAAGCGGGACAGCAGCTCGCCCGCGCTACGCGGGAAGGGTTGGGCACGATATCGGGCACCATCGACGAGATCCGCGCCAATGCCGGGCGGGCGCAGCAACTGACCATCGCCTGTACGGTCGGCATGGCAACCTATTGGCTGATGCCACGCTTGCCGGCCTTCTATGCCCATCACGCCGACATGGTGGTCAATGTGCAGGCTCCGCCGACCGACCTGCCGGCGCTGGCGCCCGGCATCGATGTCGCGCTGCGCTACGGCACCGGGGGATGGCGCGACGGGCGCACGTGGAAGCTCTTCGACGAGGTCATCTGCCCGGTCGGCCATCCGGCGCTGCTCGCACGGCTACGTGGATCGGGCACCCCGCTCGAATCAGCGCCGCTGATCGATGTGCGCAGCGCGCAATCGCGTCACTGGGCCGATTGGGCGGAATACCTGTCGGCGACCGGGCGCGGTCGCCCGCGCGGCGCGATCCAGATCTTTGACAACTACGTCCAGGCCGTTCAGGCCACGCTGGACGGCCGTGGGCTGGCGTTGGGCTGGCGTTCGATCACCGGAGCATTGCTGCGCGAGGGGTCGCTGGAACGCTGGCCCGGCGGCGCGGTCAGCCTTGGCACCGGCTATTACGCCACCATATCGCCGAGCGGCGCGGCCAAGGGCGCCGCGACGGCCTTCATCGACTGGCTGGCCGAGCAACCGGTTTACGATTCGGCCGACGACGCCACCACGACGTCGGAATCCGACGCGACCGGATGACCTGACCCGCGCCAACACCGGCTCGCGCAAGGGCTTTTCGCGAAGTGCTGAATCACTTTCCTGCGCCAGCGCGCAATCAAGACTTGCCACATCGCGATCTTGGCGCTTTCATCGCGGGCTCGGGCATGCGCGGCACACGCCTTACGCCGCATCGGGCGGTGCGAAACGCGCTCCTTCAACGATGTAACGCGGCGGGTTTTCAAATGGCAGATGTCGAGTTTCTGCTCAACGGCACTCCGACGCGGGTGACCGGTATCGCCCCCACACGCACGTTGCTCGACTGGCTTCGCGAGGATCGCGGCCTGACCGGCACCAAGGAAGGGTGCAACGAAGGCGATTGCGGGGCCTGCACCGTGATGGTGACCGACAGCCGGGGCAGCCGGGCGCTGAACGCGTGTATCCTGTTCCTGCCGCAGATCCACGGCAAGGCGGTGCGTACGGTCGAGGGTGTCGCCGCACCGGATGGCGCGCTGCACCCGGTTCAGCAGGAAATGATCGCGCAGCATGGCAGTCAGTGCGGTTTCTGCACGCCGGGCTTCGTGGTCAGCATGGCGGTGGCGCATCTTCAGGGGAGGTCGGATTTCGACGACGCGCTGGCGGGCAATCTGTGTCGCTGCACGGGCTACGCGCCGATCGTGCGGGCCGCGCAGGCGGCAGCATCGGCCCCCGTGCCCGACTGGATGCGTGCCGATGCGGCACAGATCGCGGACGTGGGTATGGGCGATACGGTCGAAGCGGATGACGAGGCCGACACACCCGCTTTCCGGCCGCACTGCGCGGATGCGCTTGCCGGATGGTATGCGCGCAACCCCGACGCCACCCTGATCGCCGGCGCGACCGATGTCGGGCTTTGGGTGACGAAGTCGCTGAGCGATCTCGGCCAGGTTGCCTTCATCGCGGGGGTTCGGGATCTTCGCGGCATCGAGACCGGCGAAGACGTGATCCGCATCGGCGCCATGGCCACACTCGCCGAGATCGGCCCCGCGATCGCCCCGTATCACGCGGATCTCGCGGAGCTGATCCGCCGATACGGCTCGGTGCAGGTGCGCGAGGCGGCCACCATCGGCGGCAATATCGCCAATGGCTCGCCCATCGGGGACAGCCCGCCACCGCTGATCGCGCTGGGCGCCACGCTGCATCTGCGCCATGGCGACCGGCGGCGCAGCCTGCCGCTGGAGGATTTCTTTATCGAATACGGCCGTCAGGACCGCGCACCCGGTGAGTTCGTCGAGGCGGTAACCATCCCGCGACAGCCCGACCGCCTGCGCTGCTACAAGCTGTCCAAGCGCTTCGATCAGGACATATCGGCGGTCTGCGGAGCCTTCAATATCACCGTGCAGGATGGGCATGTAAGCGCCGCACGCATCGCCTTCGGCGGCATGGCGGGCATTCCCAAGCGCGCGGCCAACTGCGAGGCCGCGCTGCAGGGTCGCCCCTGGACCCGCGAAAGCGTGGACCGCGCGATGGACGCCTTGACACGGGACTACGCACCGATGAGCGACATGCGTGCCTCGGCGCCCTACCGGATGCGGGCGGCACAGAACATGCTCCTGCGCGCCTATCTGGAAGATCAGGGCACCACCGCCACGCGGATCCTGGAGGTGCAGCCATGAGCCTGCACAAGCCCCTGCCCCACGACGCCGCCACGCTGCATGTCACCGGTGCGGCGCGCTATGTCGATGACATTCCGGCGCCCGCGGGCACGCTGCATCTGGCTTTCGGGCTCTCGACGGTCGCGCATGGCGACATCCTCGGCCTCGATCTCGACGCGGTGCGCGACAGCCACGGGGTGGTCGCGGTGCTGACCGCGGCCGATCTGCCGCATGACAACGATGTCAGCCCATCCGTCCATGACGAGCCGCTGCTTGCCGCCGACATGGTGCATCATGTCGGACAACCCGTGTTTCTCGTGATTGCCGACAGCCATCTCGCGGCACGGCGCGCGGCACGACGCGGGCAGATCCGGATCGCCGAGCGCGACGCGGTGCTGACCATTGACGACGCGCTGGCGGCGCAGAGCTATTTCGAGGGCGGCCCGGTGATCTGGGAGCGGGGCGCGCCGCAGGACGCGATCGCCGCCGCCCCGCATCTGATCGAGGGGCAGATCGAGATCGGCGGGCAGGAGCACTTCTACCTTGAAGGGCACGCCGCGCTGGCCCTGCCGCAGGAAGGCGGCGACATGGTGGTGCAGTGCTCGAGCCAGCACCCGAGCGAGATCCAGCACAAGGTGGCCGATGCCCTCGGCGTACCGATGATGGCCGTGCGGGTCGAGGTGCGCCGGATGGGCGGCGGCTTCGGCGGCAAGGAAAGCCAGGGCAACGCCCCGGCCGTGGCCTGCGCCATTGCCGCGCGGGTGACGGGCCGGCCCTGCAAGATGCGCTACGACCGCGACGACGATTTCGTCATCACCGGCAAGCGCCACGATTTCCGCATCGCCTATCGTGCCGGCATCGACGACTCCGGTCGGCTCATGGGCGTCGAGATGGTGCAGTATGCGCGCTGCGGATGGGCGCAGGACCTGTCCCTGCCGGTCTGTGACCGCGCCATGCTCCATGCCGACAACGCCTACCACCTGCCCGCCTGCCGCATCGAAAGCCATCGGTTGCGCACGAACACGCAGAGCGCGACCGCGTTTCGCGGATTCGGCGGCCCGCAGGGCATGCTGGGGATCGAGCGGATCCTGGATCACGCCGCGCATCATCTGGGGCGTGACCCTCTGGAGGTGCGGCGGGCGAATTTCTATGACGCGCCCGACGCCGCGGGCGGGGCCGGCGCGGCGCGAAACGTGACGCCCTACGGGATGGAGGTGACCGATTTCGACCTGCATCCGCTGGTCGCACGGTTGCACGAATCCGGCAATTACGCGGCACGACGCGGGGAAATTGGCGCCTGGAATAGTCAAAATCCGATCCTGAAGCGCGGAATCGCCCTGACACCGGTGAAATTCGGAATCTCCTTTACCCTGACGCATCTGAATCAGGCGGGGGCGCTTGTCCATGTGTACCGGGATGGCTCGATTCACATGAACCACGGCGGCACCGAGATGGGACAGGGTCTGTTCCAGAAAGTGGCGCAGGTGGCGGCCGCCGCTTTCGGTGTCGCACCGGAACGCGTCAAGATCACGGCGACAGACACCGCCAAGGTGCCCAACACCTCGGCCACCGCGGCGTCGTCAGGCTCGGATCTCAACGGCATGGCGGTCAAGGCCGCCTGCGACACGATCCGCGACCGGCTGGCCGCCATGCTGGGCGAAACCCATCAGGTGGACCCCGCCTCGGTGCGCTTCCAAGAGGGGCGCGTACAGGTCGCTGGCGCCGATTACAGCTTCGAGGAGGTGATCGAGCGCGCCTATGTGTCGCGGATAAGCCTGTCGGCGACCGGCTATTACCGCACCCCCGACTTGTCCTGGGATCGCAAGGCAGGCCAGGGCCGGCCATTCTTCTACTTTGCCTATGGCGCCGCGATCACCGAGGTCATGCTCGACACACTGACGGGCGAGTACCGGCTGTTGCGCGCCGATATCCTGCATGATGCCGGGGCGTCACTGAACCCCGCGCTCGACATAGGACAGGTCGAGGGCGGCTATGTGCAGGGTGTCGGCTGGCTCACCACCGAGGAGCTGGTCTGGGACGAGTCGGGGCGGCTGCGCACACACGCCCCCTCGACTTACAAGATCCCCGCCTGCTCGGACCGCCCGGTACGTTTCGACGTCGCGCTGTGGGATGGCGAGAACCGTGCCGAGACGATCCACCGATCCAAGGCGGTCGGCGAGCCGCCCCTCATGCTGGGCATCTCGGCCTTCCTGGCGCTGTCGGATGCGGTGGCGGCCTGCGGCGACGGCGCTGTCTATCCGGCGCTCGACGCCCCGGCAACGCCGGAGCGCGTGCTCACGGCGATCGAACGGCAGCGGGGTGCCGCATGAATCTGGCCCTGGAAGAACTGCGCGACCGGGTGGCCACACAGGGCCGGGTCGCGCGTGTCGTGGTCGCGAAATCCGAAGGATCGGCGCCACGCGAGGCCGGCGCGGCGATGCTGATCTGGGACGGGGGGCAATCGGGCACCATCGGCGGCGGGGCGTTGGAATGGGAGGCGGGGGCAGCGGCCCGGCAGATGCTGCGCACGGGCCCCGAGACCCGCGTTGCGCGCCACCCGCTGGGCCCCGGTCTCGGCCAGTGCTGCGGCGGCGCGGTGACGCTGGCCTTCGAGGTGTGGGATATGCAGCGCCTTGCCCGTCATACGCCGCAGGACGGCATCATCAGCCGCCCGGTCGCTGCGGATGCGCCGGCAACACCGCCGCTGCCGGTGCAGCGACTGACCGCACGACATCGCAGCGGTGCCGCCGCGCCGGCGCCCGTCATGCTTGCGGATGGCTGGCTGGTCGAGCCGGTCGCGTGCGCCAGCCGGAGCGTATGGGTCTGGGGCGCGGGGCATGTCGGCCGCGCCATCGTCGGGGTGCTCGCACCACTGCCGGATTTCGCGATCACCTGGGTGGACACCGCCGCGGACCGGTTCCCGCCGGAGCTGCCGGACAGGGTGAACCCGCTGATCGCGGTCAACCCGCCGGATCTGGTGGCGCATGCGCCCGAAGATGGCGCGCATTTCATCCTGACCTATTCGCATGCGATCGATCTGGAGCTGTGTCACCGCCTGCTCGGGCACGGCTTTGGCTCCGCCGGGCTGATCGGGTCGGCCACGAAATGGGCGCGCTTTCGAAACCGTCTGCGCGCGCTCGGCCATGCGGAGACAACGATCGAACGCATCGAATGCCCGATCGGAAGCCCCGAGCTGGGCAAACACCCCCAGGCCATTGCGGTCGGCGTGGCAGCAAAGCTACTGACGCCCGAGGGCGCCGCGCAGACAGCAAGGACAGGCGTGCAATGACCGAGGAACGGCACAGGTTTCTGGAGGTTGACGGGGTCAGCAAGGCGTATCCCGGCGTCATCGCCAATGACGATGTGTCCTTCGACATCCGCAGCGGCGAGATCCACGCACTGCTGGGCGAGAACGGCGCGGGAAAATCGACGCTGGTCAAGATGATCTACGGCCTCGTGCGCCCCGATGCCGGGCGCATGACGCTGCGCGGGCAGCCTCACACACCGTCCAACCCCAGCGCCGCGCGCGCCGCCGGCGTGGGTATGGTGTTTCAGCATTTTTCGCTCTTCGATGCACTTGACGTGGCCGAGAATGTCGCGCTGGGCATGGACGACCCGCCGCCGCAGCGCAAGCTGGCCCGGCGCATCCGGGACGTAAGCCAGGCCTACGGGCTGCCGCTCGATCCGACGCGGATCCTGGGTGAGCTCAGCGCCGGGGAGCGCCAGCGCGTCGAGATCGTGCGCTGCCTGTTGCAGGATCCGAAGCTGCTGATCATGGACGAGCCGACCAGCGTGCTGACCCCGCAGGAGGTGGACATCCTGTTCACCACGTTGCGCAAGCTGGCCGCCGAGGGCACGGCGATCCTGTATATCAGCCACAAGCTCGAGGAGATCCGTGCCCTGTGCGAACGCGCCACGATCCTGCGCCTCGGAAAGGTGGTGGCGACCTGCGATCCGCGCGAGAAGACGGCGGCCGAAATGGCCGAGATGATGGTGGGCGGCAAGCTGCATCAGCCCGACCGCGCGGTTCAGCCCCCCGGGGATGTCGTGCTCTCGGCGACGCGGCTGAACCTGCAACCGGTCAACCCCTTCGGCACGCCGCTGCGCGATATCTCCTTCGAGCTGCGCGCGGGCGAGGTGCTCGGCATCGGCGGAGTTGCCGGCAACGGCCAGGACGAACTCCTCGCGACACTGTCGGGCGAGACCCGAACCAAGGGCGACATGGTGCAGCTGCACGGTGTGTCGATCGGACGGCTGGGGCCAAATGCGCGCCGGCAGATGGGGCTGCTCGTCGCGCCGGAGGAACGGCTGGGCCATGCCGCCGCGCCGGATTTCTCACTGACCGAGAACGCCCTGCTCAGCGGGATGATCCGCGAAGGGCTGACCCGACGCGGTTTCGTTCGATGGGCGCGCGCACGGGACTTCGCGACGCGCATCATCGACCGCTTCGACGTGCGCACCCCGGGCACCGAGACCGCAGCGCGTGCGCTGTCGGGCGGCAATCTGCAGAAATTCGTCATCGGCCGCGAGATCCTGCAACGCCCCACCGCGCTGGTCGTGAATCAGCCCACCTGGGGGGTCGACGCCTCGGCAGCGGCGGACATCCGTCAGGCGCTGATGGACCTCGCGTCCGAAGGGACCGCGGTGCTCGTGATCAGCCAGGACCTCGATGAGCTGATGCAGATCGCCGACCGCTTCGCTGCCCTCAACGAGGGGCGTCTGAGCGCACAGTACCCGACCCGCACGATCACCCGCGAACAGGTGGGCCTGATGATGGGCGGCGCGCACGACATGGACGTCGCCGAGCCCGAACGCGTTCAGACCGCCAGCGAAACGGCGTCCTGAGATGGACCGGCGCAACAAGAGGGGGACCGCGCCATGATGCGCATCGAGAAGCGACCGACCCCGTCCAAGCTGTGGCGCGCAGCGACGCCGGTCCTCGCGGTGCTGCTGACCATGGTCGCCGGCGGCATCCTGTTCGCGCTTCTGGGCAAGGACCCGATCGCGGCGTTGCGGCTGATCTTCTGGGACCCGTTGTTCGGCGCGCAATACGCCAGTTTCGCGCGCCCGCAACTGCTGATCAAGGCGGGGCCGCTGATTCTGATCGCCGTGGGGCTGTCCTTCGGGTTTCGGGCCAATATCTGGAACATCGGCGCCGAGGGGCAGTATATCATGGGCGCGCTGGCGGGCGCCGCAGTCGCGCTGGCCTTCTATCCGGTCGATGCGCGCTGGCTGATCTTTCCGCTCATGGTGATCGCCGGGGCGCTGGGTGGCTGGGCATGGGCGATGATTCCGGCGGTGCTCAAGACGCGGTTCAACACCAACGAAATCCTGGTGTCGCTGCTGCTGGTCTATGTGGCCGAGCGGCTTCTCGCGGCGGCCGCGCTGGGGCGGATGCGCAACCCCGATGGCGGCGGTTTTCCGGGCTCGCGCAGCATCTCCGGTTATCCGGCCGCCTCGAACCCCGAACTGATCGCGGGAACCGGGATGCATTGGGGGGTGGTCGCCGCCTTCATCGCGGTGATCTTCGGCTACATCATGCTGCATCGCCACGTCATCGGCTTTCACGTCCGCCTGGCGGGCCAATCGCCGCGCGCGGCACGCTTCGCCGGGGTCGAACCGAAGCGTCTGGTCGTGCTCTGCCTCGGGCTTTCGGGGCTTCTGGCCGGGCTTGCAGGAATGTTCGAGGTGGCCGGCCCCGGCGGGCGCATCGGCATCGATTTCGGGTCGGGCTATGGCTTCACGGCGATCATTGTCGCGTTCTTGGGACGGCTGCATCCTGTGGGCATCCTGCTTGCGGGGCTGTTGATGGGGCTGACCTATATCGGTGGCGAACTGGCGCAGATGGTGCTCGGCCTGCCGGCCGCGGCGATCCAGGCTTTTCAGGGGATGCTGCTCTTCTTCCTCCTGGGCCTCGATTTCCTGTCCAATTACCGTATCACCCGCATCCGCAGGGAGGTCGCCTGAATGGATCTGTCCTCGATCAACCCGGCCGTCCTGGCTGCATCGCTGATGATCGCGGCGACGCCCATCATGCTTGCCGGCATCGGCGAACTGATCTCGGAGAAGAGCGGCGTGCTCAATCTCGGTGTGGAAGGCATGATGATTACCGGCGCGGTCAGTGGCTTCGCCATAGCTGTGATGACCGGCAATCCGGTGCTGGGCTTTCTTGCGGCGATTGCGGCAGGCGCTGTCCTTGCGTTGATCTTCGGAATCATCACGCAGGTCCTGCTGGCGAACCATGTCGCGACCGGGCTCGCATTGACACTGTTCGGGCTGGGCTTGTCGGCGCTGATCGGACAGGGCTATGTCGGCGTCAGCCCGCCGCGCACCGGCAAGCTCGACATCCCGGTTCTGTCCGATCTGCCCTTCATCGGCCGGGCGCTGTTCCAGCATGACCTGATCGTTTACATCTCGATTGCGCTCGTTGCGGCGGTGTGGGTGTTCCTGCGCTATACGCGCGCCGGGCTCATCCTGCGCGCGGTGGGGGAGAACCACGATGCCGCCCATGGGCTGGGCTACCGCGTGGTGCGGGTGCGGCTCATGGCGATCGCCTTCGGCGGTGCCTGCGCCGGTCTGGGCGGCGCCTATCTGAGCCTGGTGCGGGTGCCGCAATGGACCGAGGGCATGACCGCAGGTGCGGGCTGGATCGCGCTCGCGCTCGTGGTGTTTGCGGCATGGCGTCCCTGGCGGCTGTTGCTGGGCGCGTATCTGTTCGGCGGAATCGTCGTCTTGCAGCTCAATCTTCAGGCGGCGGATATCCGTATCCCGGTGCAATACTTGGCAATGTCGCCATATCTGATAACCATCCTCGTGCTGGTGATCATCTCGTCGGACCGGGCCCGCGGGGCGTTGAACGCGCCCGGTTCGCTCAATCGCACCTTCCACGCCTCGCAATGAGGCTTGACCGAGGCGGGGCGCAACGCCCCCAAAACAGGGAGTACTCCAGATGAAACACAAGACGCTACTGTCCAGCGCCGCCCTGGCGATCGCATTTGCGGGCGCCGCCCATGCGGATGATCCGACCAAGGTCGGCTTCGTCTATGTCGGCCCTGTCGGCGACTATGGCTGGACCGCAACGCATGACGACGCCCGCCTGCAGGTGGAGGCGGAATTCGGCGACGCGGTCGAAACCTCCTTCGTCGAGAGCGTCTCGGAGGGTGCGGATGCCGAGCGGATCATGACGCAGATGGCACTGCAGGGACATGACCTGATCTTCGCCACCTCCTTCGGCTTCGGCCCCGACGCCAACAACGTCGCGGCGCAGTTCCCCGACGTGAAGTTCGAGCACGCGACCGGGTATCAGCAGGATCACGACAACGTCTCGCTCTACAATGCCCGCTTCTATGAGGGCCGCGCGGTGCTCGGGCATATCGCCGGCCACATGACCGAGACCGACACCATCGGCTACATCGCCTCCTACCCGATCCCCGAAGTGATCATGGGCATCAACTCGGCGTATCTGCATGCGCGCGAGGTCAACCCCGATGTCCGCTTCCGGGTCATCTGGCTGTTCAGCTGGTTCGATCCGGCGCAGGAATCGGATGCCGCGAATGCCCTGATCGAGCAGGGTGCGGATGTGCTCATGCAGCACACCGATTCCTCGGCGCCGATTTCAATCGCGCAGGACGCCGGGATCTACGCCTTCGGGCAGGCCTCAGACATGACCGAGTTCGGCCCCGATGCGCATCTCTCCGCACTTCTCGACATCTGGGCCCCCTATTACATCGACCGGGTCCAGGCCGTGATGGACGGCACATGGGAGCCGCAGAATGTCTGGCACGGCTTTGCCGAGGGAATGGTCGATCTGGCGCCGTTCAACGACGCGATCCCCGAGGATGTGCAGGCCAGCGCGAACGAATTGCGCGAAGCCATCGCATCGGGCGACTACCACCCCTTCACCGGGCCGCTCAACCGCCAGGACGGCACGCAGATTCTGGCCGAGGGCGAGGTCATCTCGGACGCCGACCTTCTGGCGATGGACTACTATGTCGAGGGCATGACCGCCGAGTTGCCCGACTGACCGCCCGCCCCTGCCCGGCCCGCACCCATGGTTGCGGGCCGGGTTCACTCACCTCGCCACCGCAGCCGGATGAGGGTGCCGCATGACCCGCCATCTCGACCTGCCCGATCCGCAGAACGGCGATGACAGCGGCCCGCGCCACGCCCCGTCGGCCGAACGCAATTGCGCGCCGATCGCCGATATCCTGGACCGGCACGCCCCGCGCAGCGGAAAGGCCCTCGAAATCGCGAGCGGCACCGGCCAGCACGCCTGCGCCTTCGCGGCACGATACCCTGACCTCGAATGGCAGCCGACCGATGCGGACGCCGACAATCTGGCGACGATCCGTGCCTGGGCGGCGCGCGCGCAATGCGCCAATCTACGCATGCCCTGCCTGCTCGACGCGGCCCGTCCGGGTTGGGCGGCGGCGTGGCCACCGCAGGATCTGATCCTGCTGGTCAATCTGCTGCATCTGATTTCCTGCGCGGAAGCGCGCACCGTGGTCACCGAGGCCGCCACGCGCGTCGCCCCGGGCGGACGTTTCGCGATCTACGGGCCGTTTCGCAAGGATGGGCAACTGATCAGCGACGGCGACCGGCGCTTCGATGCCGGTCTGCGCGAGCAGGATCCGTCCATCGGCTACAAGGACATCGAAACCGTCGCGGGCTGGATGAGCGGCAGCGGCTTGCGCCTCGTCGAGCAGATCACCATGCCAGCCAACAATTTCATGCTGATCGCCACCCGCGATTGACCTGGATCAAGGCCGGCAGGATGCGCCCGGTGCGATGCCGACCGGGATCAGCAACGAGGCGCAGCCATGGATTACAGCAACTACATCGACGCCACGCGCGACCGCACACGGGCTCTGAACAAGGCGATACCGGACACGATGAAGGGGTTCGCCAGCCTGTCGAAAGCCGTGAAGGACGGCGGTGTGCTCGGCGTCAGGGAAAAGGAGTTTGTCGCGCTGGGAATATCGGTGGCCGTGCGCTGCGAGGCCTGCATCGCCTTTCACGTCGATGCATTGATGAAAGCCGGCGCCAGCCGCGAGGAACTGGCCGATGTCCTGGCCATGTCGGTGCAGATGGGCGGCGGCCCGTCGGTGATGTATGCCGGCAAGGCGCTCGATTGCTGGGATCAGCTGGCGGGGCGTTGATCTCACCGCCCGGCCCGTGGGTCGGCCGCCCGATCAGAGTTGATCGGGCGGTGTGGCTTCCTGCGCGAAGGCCGAAATCGCTGCGTCGAGACCCATATCCCGCGTGCGCGTGTCGCCGAGACGACGCACCGAAACGGTGCGCTCGGCCATTTCACGCTGTCCGACCGCCAGGATCGCGGGCACCTTGCCCACCGAATGCTCGCGCACCTTGTAGTTGATCTTCTCGTTGCGCAGATCGGCTTCGGCGCGCACGCCGCGCGCCTGCAGCGCCGCCGTGACCTCGCGTGCGTAGTCATTGGCATCCGACACGATGGGGGCGACAACAACCTGCCGGGGCGCCAGCCAGAAGGGCAGCTTGCCGGCGAAATTCTCGATCAGGATGCCCAGAAAGCGCTCAAAGGATCCGAGCACCGCGCGATGCAGCATCACGGGGCGGTGCCGCGCGCCATCCTCGCCGATATAGGTGGCGTCCAGGCGCTCGGGCAGCACGAAATCGACCTGCAGAGTCCCGCATTGCCAGTCGCGCCCGATGGCATCGGTGAGCACGAATTCGAGCTTGGGACCGTAAAAGGCTCCCTCGCCCGGATTGAGCTCATAGGCGTACCCTGCCGCCTCGGTCGCCGACATGAGCGCATGCTCCGCCTTGTCCCACACGTCATCGGCGCCCGCGCGGGTCTCGGGCCGGTCGGAAAACTTCACGGCAAAGCTTTCGAAGCCGAGATCGCGATAGATCGTCGACAGGAAATGGATGAACTTGCGCGTCTCCGCCTCGATCTGCGCTTCGGTGCAGAAGATATGCGCGTCGTCCTGCGTGAAGCCGCGCACCCGCATGATGCCGTGCAGGGCGCCCGAGGGCTCGTAGCGGTTGCAGGATCCGAACTCGGCCATGCGCAGCGGAAGGTCGCGATAGGATTTCAGGCCGTGATTGTAGATCTGCACATGGCACGGGCAGTTCATCGGCTTGAGCGCGTTGATCGACTTCTCGCGCGCATGCTCCTCATCCACCTCGACGATGAACATGTGATCCTGGTACTTGTCCCAGTGGCCGGACTCTTCCCACAGCTTGCGATCCACCACCTGCGGGGTGTTGACCTCGACATAGCCGTCCGCTCGCTGGCGCCGGCGCATGTAATCCTGCAGCTCCGTGTAAACCGCCCAGCCATTGGGGTGCCAGAACACCTGGCCCGGCGCCTCTTCCTGCATGTGGAAAAGCGCCATCTCGCGCCCGAGGCGGCGGTGATCACGCTTGGCCGCTTCCTCGAGCATCGTCAGATGCGCCTTCAGATCGGCGCGATTGCGAAAGCCCACGCCATAAATGCGCTGGAGCTGCTTGTTGCGGCTGTCGCCGCGCCAGTACGCGCCAGCGACCGACATCAGCTTGAAGGCATCTGCGGGCACCTGTCCGGTGTGCTGCAGATGCGGGCCGCGGCACAGATCCTGCCAATGCCCGTGCCAATACATCCGCACCGGGTCACCCTGCGGGATCGCCTCCACCAGCTCGACCTTGAAGGGCTCATCCAATTGTCGGTAATGGTCAATCGCACGCTCCCGATCCCAGACCTCGGTCTTAACAGGATCGCGCAGATTTATGATTTCCTTCATTCTTTTTTCTATCGCTTCCAGATCTTCAGGCGCGAAAGGTTCGTTTCTGTCAAAGTCATAATACCAGCCATCCTTGATCACGGGGCCGATCGTGACCTTCACGTCGGGCCACAACTCCTGCACCGCGCGGGCCATGATATGCGCGAGGTCATGACGGATCAGCTCAAGCGCGGGTTCGTCATCCTGCATGGTGTGAATGGCGATGGCGCCATCCTGCTCGATCGGCCATTGCAGGTCCCAATGGGTGCCGTCCAGCGTGGCCGATATCGCCTTCTTGGCGAGAGATTTCGAGATCGACGCGGCAACCTCGGCTGCGGTCACGCCGGCGTCGAACTCACGTGCATTGCCATCGGGAAAGGTCAGGGAAACGCTTGCCATTTTCGGCACTCCTCGTCGGTTTGGCGCCCACGGAACGCCCGGTTGCGGGTATCGCGGCTTCTTGCGCCGCAAGGGCGCGACTGTCAAGCGCCGCGCCGGCTGGACCCGGCGGCACCGGCTGCCTATACACGGGGCATCCGCCGGGGCAGGCGCCAGGCGCCGCCACGGCATCGCAGCCATCGCGCGAGGAGGCGGCAGGACAATGACACAGCCGGATTTCATGACCACGCCGCAGGGGCGCCGTATCGCCTATCACCGCACCGAGGGTACATTGCCGGGTGTCGTGTTTCTGGGCGGGTTCCGGTCCGACATGGAGGGGACGAAGGCGGTGCATCTGCAGGCCTGGGCACAACGCAACGGGTACGCTTTCCTGCGGCTGGATTACTCGGGTCACGGCCAGTCCGAGGGTCGCTTCGAGGACGGCACCATCGGCGACTGGGCAGACGATGCCATCGCGGCGATCTCGGGCCTTACAAAGGGGCCGCAGGTGCTTGTCGGGTCGAGTATGGGCGGCTGGATCGCCCTGCTCGCGGCGCGCGCATTGCCCGATCGCATCGCCGGGTTGGTGGGCGTTGCCGCCGCGCCCGATTTCACCGAAGACGGCATGTGGGCGCAGTTCACCGACGCACAGCGCGATGCCCTGATGCGGGAGGGCCGGATCGCGCTCGAATCGGAATACTCCGACGACCCGACGATCATCACGCGCGGATTGATCGAGGACGGGCGCAAGCAGCTGGTGCTGCGCACACCGCTGCCGCTGCCGTTTCCGGTGCGGCTGCTGCAAGGCACCGCCGATGCGGATGTGCCTGTTTCCGTCGCACTGCGTCTCGTGGATCACGCCGACGCCCAGGACCTGCGCTTCACACTGGTCAAGGACGCCGACCACAGGTTCTCGACACCGGACTGTCTGAAGATGATCGAGGACGCCGTCTCGGAGGTCCTGCAGCGCCCCGAGTAACCCGCGCCTTGCCTCGGTGCCGCAGCGCTGCGGGCGTCAGACCGGCACGCAGGCGCCTTCCCCCGGTTCGCGATCCTCGGCGTCATCGGCGTCGACCGCATCCGGGATTTCGGGCGTTTCGTACCGCCCGCCGGGCAAGCCGCAATTCGCGTCGATGAAATCGAGAACCAGGGGCCGGATATTGTCGCGCCACGAACGGCCCGCGAAGATGCCGTAATGCCCCGCGCCGGGTTCGACATGGCTGGCCTTCATGCTGTCGGGGATGCCGGTCAGCAGCGGCAGGGCCGCGCTGCACTGCCCGGGCGCGCTTATGTCGTCGTTCTCTCCCTCGACCACCTTGACGGCAACATTCGTGATGTCACCGAAATCGACCGGGCGCCCCTTGATGGTAAAGGCATTGCGCGCGATCTCCCGGCCTTTGAATATCCGCTCCACGGTCGTCATGTAGAATTCCGCGGTCATGTCCATGACCGCGAGGTATTCGTCATAGAAGCGATTGTGCTTGTCGCGCTCGGAGTCCTCGTGCTTGGCCGCGCGCAGGATCTTGTCCGAGAACGCCTCGGCATGACGGTCGATGTTCATCGAGATGAAGGACGCAAGCTGCAGCAGCCCCGGATAGACCATGCGGCCGACGCCGGGATGATTCGCGCCGACACGCTGCAGTACCAGATGCTCAAGCTGGCCCATCGTCACACGGCGCCCGAAATCCGTCACCTCCGTCGGGTTGGCATCGGGGTCGATGGGTCCGCCGATCAGGGTCAGCGAGCAGGGCTGCGCCTCGGGCTTGTCCCGCGCCAGAAGCGCTGTCGCCGCCAGCGCGAGCGGCACGGGCTGACACACGGCGATGACGTGACAGTCCGGCCCCAGATGCTCGATGAACTCGGCCAGATAGACGGTGTAGTCCTCGATATCGAACTTGCCGGCCGATACCGGGATATCGCGTGCATTGTGCCAGTCCGTGACCCAGACCTCGCAATCGGGCAGAAGGCTGGCCAGGGTCGAGCGCAGCAGCGTGGCATAATGGCCCGACATCGGCGCCACGAGCAGGACGCGGCGCGGTTTCTGTGGCCGTCCCCGCACATGAAACCGCACGAGATTGCCGAAGGGGCGGTCGATCACCACCTCCTGATCCACGAGGTGGTCGCGCCCGTCCTCGCCGACGACGGTGCGCACACCCCAATCGGGCTTTTCGGTCATCCGCGAGAAGCTGCGTTCGGTCACCTTGCCCCATGCCGCGATCATGCTGAAGGCCGGGTTGGGGACCATGCCCCAGACCGGATAGGACGCCATCGCCCGCGCGGTGGCGCCCATCCACTCGCTGGTGTTGCGAGCGGTTTCCATCAGATCATAGGTCGCCATGTAACGCATCTGCACTCCTGCCCGGGGTCGGCCCGGTTTCCAAATCGCCGCTTTTCCACCCGGCTCGGGGGCGTTATGCTGCGCAGCGGCAAGATAGGGGGGATATCGTCCCATGACAACTGATGATCACGACCCGGCCAAGAACCTGGAAACCCTGAACGCCAACCTGCACCGGATCGAAGAGTTGTCTCAACGGCTTGTGGCCGCCTTGTCGCGCCGCGAACCCGTGCGCCCCAGCCTGCAGGGGCCGGACCAGGATCTCTTCATGAAGGCGGCCACCGCCTACATGACCGAAATGATGCAGAACCCGTCGAAGATCATCGAGCACCAGATCGGCTATTGGAGCAAGGCGCTGCGCCATTATGTCGAGGCGCAGGAAGCGCTGCGCGAGGGCAACCTGACGCCGCCCGAGGACAACACCCCGGACGACAAGCGGTTTTCCAACCCGCTGTGGAAGACGCATCCCTATTTCAACTACATCAAGCAGCAATACCTGCTGTCGGCCGAGGCGATGGAACGTGCGGTCGAGGATCTCGAGCACCTTGACCCGAAGGACAAGCGGCGGATCGAGTACTTCTCGCGCCAGATCATCGACATGTTCTCGCCGACGAATTTCCTTGGCACGAATCCCGAGGCGCTGACGAAGGCGGTGGAAACCGATGGCGAGAGCCTGGTGCGCGGGCTTGAAAACCTCGTGCGCGACATCGAGGAGAACGACGGCGAACTGGTCGTGTCGCTCACGGACAGGGACGCCTTCAAGGTGGGCGAGAACCTGGCCACCACCGAGGGCGCCGTGGTCTACCGCAACCGGCTGTTCGAGCTGATCCAGTACACGCCGACGACGGAAAAGGTCTACCGCACGCCCCTGATCATCTTTCCGCCATGGATCAACAAGTTCTACATTCTCGATCTGAAGGAAAAGAACAGCCTGATCAAATGGATCGTCGATCAGGGGTACACGCTGTTCGTGGTCAGCTGGGTCAATCCGGACGAAAGCTATGCCGATGTCGGCATGGATACCTATGTCGAGGAGGGTTTTCTGACCGCGATCGAGCAGGTGCGTCAGATCACCGGCGAAGACAAGGTCAACGCCGTCGGCTACTGCATCGCGGGCACGACGCTGGCGCTCGTTCTGGCATTGCTGGAAAAGCGCAAGCAAAAGCTGCTGCGCTCGGCGACCTTCTTCACCACACTGACCGACTTCACGGATCAGGGCGAGTTCACGCCGTTCCTCGACGATGCCTTCATCGACGGGATCGAGCGGGAAGTTGAAGAGAAGGGCTATCTCGACTCCTTCTTCATGTCGCGCACCTTTTCCTTCCTGCGCTCGCGCGATCTGGTCTACGGCCCGGCGATCCGCAGCTACATGATGGGCGAGACACCGCCCGCCTTCGATCTGCTGTTCTGGAACGGCGACTCCACCAACCTGCCGGCGCGCATGGCCGTCGAGTATCTGCGGTGGCTGTGTCAGGACAACCGCCTTGCCGAAGGCACCTTCGAGCTTCTGGGCGAGACCCTCTCGATCCGCGACGTGAAGCTGCCGCTTCTGGCCGTGGCGGCGGAATCGGATCACATCGCGGCTTGGAAATCGAGCTTCACGGGCATCGCGCAGATGGGCAGCCGCGACCGCTCCTTCATCCTGTCGGAGTCCGGGCATATCGCGGGCATCGTCAATCCGCCGGCGAAGAAGAAGTACGGCCACTACACCAGCGAATCGACCCTGACCGAACCCGAGCAGTGGCGCGAGAACGCCACCTACCATGAAGGGTCCTGGTGGCCGCGGTGGGAAGCGTGGCTGCGTCGCCGCTCCGGCGCGCGAATCGAGGCGCGAAAGCCTGGCGGTCCGGACCACCCGGTTTTGTGTGCCGCGCCAGGCACCTATGTGCTGAACACACGCGACGGCTGAACGCTCACGGTACATCTCGGCGCCGGAGAATTTTTGCTGCACTGCAGAATTTTCCCTTGAAATGCTGCGCTGCAGCATCTATTTCGGGGTCAGCCAAACGCATGAACCCCGAAGGAGTAACCCCATGGCCAAGACCCAAGACTACACCAAGATGATGAACGACATGATGAGCGCGTTCCCGATGATGGACCAGAGCGCAATGCGCGACATGTTCAAGACCCAGGCGCATCTGAGCGAAAAGATGAGCCGCGTGGCGCTGGACGCCGCCGAGAAGTCGGCCGAGATCCAGAACAAGTGGACCAAGGAAACGCTTGCCAAGATGAGCAACGTGACCACCGTCAAGGACGAGCCGACCGACTACACGAAGGCGTTCACCGACTTCGCTTCGGGTTCGGCCGAAACCGCCGCGGAAAACCTGGCCGCCTTCGCCGAAGTCGCCAAGAAGGTTCAGATGGAAACCGTCGAACTGATGCTGGCCTCGGGCAAGGACATGCAGGAAGACGCCACCGCCGCGGTCAAGAAGGCCACGGACAGCGTTACTGCCGCTGCCAAGAAGGCCGCGCCGCAGCCGGCCAAGTAAGGCCACACGGCACGACGCCGCGATACCAGATCTCCCTGCCGGTATGCGGCGAAGGGCGGGCGTGATGCCCGCCCTTTCCTTTTGCGGAACACTGCCATAGGCTGCCTGTGACGGCTGAACGCACGGAGGCACCCTTGGCTGACACCGAAACGCCACTGCTGATAAAGCGCTATGCCAGCCGTCGGCTCTACAACACCGAGACGAGCGATTACGTCACGCTCGAGGATATCGCGCGGATCATCCGCGAGGGCCGCGAAGTGCAGATCATCGACCTCAAGACCGGCGATGACCTGACCCGGCAATATCTGCTGCAGATCGTCGCCGAGCATGAAAGCCGGGGCGAGAACGTTCTGCCGATCGATGTGCTGACGGATCTCGTGCGCAGCTACACCACGCAGGCGCAAAGCGTCGTGCCGCAGTTTCTGGCGCTGTCTTTCGACATGTTGCGCGAAAGCCAGAGCAAGGTCGTGGACAACCTGGCCAACATGCAGGGCCCGATGAGCGCGATGCCTGGGTTCGAGGCGATGCAGCGCCAGCAGCAGGCCTTTATCAAGTCCATGATGGGTGGCGGATGGCCCGGCGCGCAGCACGACGAGGACACGCCCGCCGATGACGACGCCGCGGCGGCGCGCGCCGAAGCGCGGGAGGCACGCGAGGACCTTGCGGAGATAAAGCGCCAGCTTGCCGAGTTGCAGGCGCGCCTGTCCGACTCCGACAAGACCGGCGACAAGAGCTGACGGCGGCGCCTCAGAACCCGAGCCGGTCGCGCAATGAGAACCACGTCATCGCAAGCACCAGGAGCGGCGAGCGCAGGGCCGTGCCGCCGGGGAAGGCCGGCATGGGCACGCGCGCGAGGACATCGAAGCGCTCGCTGCGTCCCGCGACGGCCTCGGCAAGGATCTGCCCCGCCAGCGTCGCCAGCGCGACGCCATGCCCCGAATAACCCGACGCCGAAAGCACGTTGTCGCGCGGGCGCATCAGGCAGGGCATCCGGTTCATTGTGATCGCCAGCGTGCCGCCCCAGGCGTAATCGATCCGTGCATCCGCCAGCTGCGGGAATACTTCGAGCATCGGCTTGCGCACGGTCCGGATGATGTCGGGGAAGCGGTAGCCGTAGCTTTCCCCACCACCGAACAGCAGCCGGCCATCCTCGGACAGCCGGTAGTAATTGACCACGAACTTGCTGTCGGCGACCGCAACGGGGCGGCTGAGCACCGACGGCGCCTTGTCGCCGAGCGGTTCCGTGGCAAGTATGAAGTTGTTGATCGGCATCACGCGGCGTGCGACTTGCGGGGCGAGGTCGCCCAGATAGCCATTGCACCCCAGGATCACATGCCCGGCCTCGACCTGTGCGCCGCTGGCGACATGCACGATGGCGCGCGTGCCATGCTCGATCCGGGTCACATGGCTGCCCTCGTGCAGGACCGCGCCCGCCGCCTCGGCGGCACGCGCCAGACCGAGCGTGAAGTTGAGCGGATGAACATGCCCCGCCCCGTGGTCGAGGGTGCCCCCCTTGTAGCCGTCGCACCCGACGATCTCGCGCAGCTCGGCCCGATCCAGCGGCGTGATCTGGTCGTACCCGTAATCGCGCGCAAGCTTCTCGGCCTCGGCATGGCTGTGCCGGACGTCCGAAACGTGCCAACCGGCGTGGACGACACCCGGGTGAAAACTGCAGCCGGGCATGGCCTCGTCCTCGATCAGCTCGCGGACAAGCGCTTTCGCGTCCTCGCCCATATGCCAGAGCGCGCGCGCGTCGTCGCGCCCGACCATCTTTTCAAGCGCCCCCTGCCCCACACGCTGGCCCGAGCCCACCTGGCCGCCATTGCGCCCCGAGGCGCCGAAGCCCACCCTATGCGCCTCGAGCAGCACGACATCCAGCCCGCGGCGCGCAAGATGGAGCGCCGCCGACAATCCGGTATATCCGCCTCCCACGACGCAGACATCCGCGCGCACATGCCCCTTCAACGCCGGGCGTTCGGGCGCCGGGACCGCCGTGGCCGCGTACCAGCTCGGCGGGTAAGTGCCCGCCATGTCATTCGCGAAAAGCAGGCTCATACGTTCAACAGCAGATGCTCACGCTCCCAGGGACTGATTACCTGCAGGAACTCGGCATATTCCATCCGCTTGATGGTCTCATACACTTCGCAGAACGACTCGCCCAGAACCTGCCGTATCGCCTGATTCTCGGCGAACTGTTCCAGCGCTTCGCCCAGCGTGTCCGGGAGCGAATCCTCGCCCTTGTAGGCATCACCGCGGCACTCGCCGCGCGGCATCCGCTGTTCCTTCAAGCCCAGATAACCGCAGGCGAGCGACGCGGCGATCCCAAGATACGGGTTGCAGTCCATCCCCGCGAGCCGGTTCTCGAGCCGGCGCGACGCCCCCTCCGACACGGGCACGCGCAGCCCCGTCGTGCGGTTGTCGCGCCCCCATTCCAGATTGATCGGGGCCGCGAAGTCGCGCACATAGCGCCGATAGCTGTTCACATACGGCGCCATGATCGCCGTGACCGCCGGAAGATGGGTCTGCAACCCGGCGATGAAGTGGTGGAAGGGTTCGCTTTCGCCATCCTTGCCGTCATCGAAGATGTTCGCGCCGGTGACCGCATCGAGGATCGAATGGTGTATGTGCATGGCGCTGCCCGGCTCGCCCTCGATGGGCTTGGCCATGAAGGTGGCGAAGCAGCCATGACGCAGCGCGGCTTCGCGAATCAGGCGCTTGAAGTAGAACACTTCATCGGCGAGCTTGATCGGGTTGCCATGGCGCATGTTGATCTCGACCTGCCCGGCGCCGCCTTCCTGCGTTATGCCGTCGATTTCGAAGCCCTGCGCCTCGGCAAAATCATAGATGTCGTCGATCACGGGACCGTACTCATCCACGGCGCTCAGCGAATAGGCCTGATTGCCGGTGACCTTGCGTCCCGACCGCCCGATCGGCGGCTCGATGGCCTGCGACGGGTCCACGTTGCGCGCCACCAGGTAGAACTCCATCTCCGGTGCAACGACGGGTTCCAGCCCCTCCTGGCGATACAGATCCACCACGCGCGCCAGCACATTGCGCGGTGCCAGTGGCACCGGCGTGCCGTCGCGGTCGGCAATGTCGTGAATGACCTGCAGGGTAATATCGGCCGTCCAGGGCGCCGCCGTCGCGGTGGAGAAATCCGGCGTCAGGATCATGTCGGGTTCGGTGAAGTCGCTCTCGATCTGAGTGACCCAGTCGCCGGTAATGGTTTGCAGAAAGATCGAGTTGGGCAGATAGAAGCGTGGTTGCTTGGCGAACTTGCTGGCCGGCATGGCCTTGCCGCGCGCGATGCCCGCGATGTCGCCCACGATGCACTCCACCTCATCGAGGCGCCGGCCCGAGATGTATTCGCGCGCCGCGTCGGGCAGTTGGTCGGTCCAGTCATCGGCCATGGTCAGCCTCGCGCCTGTTTCAGAAAATCGGCAATCCGTGCGGCCATCCGGTCGGCATCGAGCGGTGTGCCAAGCTGCGATGCGGCGTGCCGCAGCGTCGGTTCGGGCACGAGGCCGCGCCCGCGGGTCTCGATCAGCCCCTTCACGAACGCATCCGAGAATTCGGGATGCGGCTGCACGGAAAACCCCCAGTCGTCATAGACAAAGCCCGCATAGCGGCAGAAATCGTTATGCGCGATGCAGCGCGCGCCCTCCGGCGGCGACAGGACCTGATCCTGATGCCACGCATTCATGGTCAGGGTCTGCCCCTCGACATCGTATTCCTGCGGCCCCACGGCCCAGCCACCTTCGAACTTTTCCACATGCCCGCCGAGCGCCTGCGCCATGATCTGATGGCCAAAGCAGATCCCGACCATGGGCTTGCGGGTGTCGCGCGCCTGCCGGATGAAATCCTCGAGCGGCGGGATGAAGGCGTGGTCCTCGTAGCTGCCATGCTTCGAGCCGGTGATCAGCCAGCCATCCGCAGCATGGACATCGGACGGGAATTGCAGGTTTTCGACATCCCAGTCCTGCAGCGTCAGCCCGTGATCCGACAGCAGGTTGCGGAACATGTCGCCGTAGTCACCGTGCTGGTCGCGCAGAATCTCGGGCGCGTGGCCGGTGTGCAGAATGCCGATATGCATGGGAACTCGTGGCTTGTTTGATCAAATTCTACGCCCAGCACGCGCCCGCCGCAAGGGCTCAGACAGTTTCGAGATAGAGCTGCAATCGTTCGGGCGCACTCAACCCCTCGATCATCCGCAACTCCTGACGCTTGGTCATGACCAGATTGCGGATCAGCGGCGCCGGAAAGATGCGGGCCATCTGCGCGCCATGCTCGAACAGGTCGATCGCGTCGGACCAGCCGTCCGGCAACTGCGCCAGATCCTTTTCATAGGCGTTGCCGGTGATCGGCGCCGGCGGCTCGGCCGCGTCGACAAGCCCGTTCAGCGCCGCGCCCAACACGCCGGCCAGCATCAGATAGGGGTTGATGTCACCCCCCGCCACGCGGTGCTCGATCCGGCGCGCGCGCGGGTTGCCACCGGGCACACGTATCGCCGTGGTCCGGTTCTCATACCCCCAGGCGACACCGGTGGGCGCATGCGCCGATGGCACCAGCCGGTCATAGCTGCTGGCATGCGGCGCGAACAGCAGCGTCGATTCGCGCATCGCCCCCAGGCATCCCGCAATGGCATGGCGCAACGCCGGCGTCCCATCAGCACCGCCATCGTCGAAGATGTTGGCGCCCCCGCCGTCGAGCACCGAGAAATGGACATGCAACCCGTTTCCGGACTGGTCCGGATAGGGCTTGGCCATGAAGCTGGCGGCGAAACCGTGGTTGCGCGCCAGCCCCTTGACCAGAAGCTTGAACAGCCAGGCATCGTCGGCCGCCTTTAGCGCATCCGCGCCATGCAGCAGATTGATCTCGAACTGGCCGCGCCCGGCCTCGGAAATCGCCGCGTCGGCGGGAATGCCCATCGCCTCGCAGGCCTCGTAGAGATCGGTGAAGAACGGATCGAACGCATCGAGCGCCGGCAGCGACAGCGTATCGGTGGTGGCGCGGCGCTTGCCCGAGCGTGGACAGCGCGGCACCTGAAGCTCCGCGTCGCCGTCGTCAACGAGATAGAACTCCAGCTCGGTCGCGACCACAGGCCTGAGCCCGCGCGCCGCATAGCCGTCGAGCACCCGAGCGAGCGCATGGCGCGGGTCGCCATCGAAGGGCTGACCATCCTCGCCGAACATCCACACCGGCAAGAGCGCGCTCGGCGCCTCGAGCCAGGGCATGGGCAGGAAGCCGCGCTCGGTGGGACGCAGGATTCCGTCGGCATCACCGGATTCGAACACCAGCGGGCTGCCCTCGATGTCCTGCCCCCAGATATCGAGGTTGAGTGCCGAAAGCGGCATGCGCGCACCACCTTGCACGGCCTTGGACGCGTAGCGCGCCGGGATACGCTTGCCGCGCGCCTGTCCGTTCAGATCTGCCGCAGCGACACGGATCGTGCGGATCTCGGGATGCGCACTCAGCCAGTCCTTCATTGGTCACCTGATGTATTGCGGACGAAAACGCAGACGCGGACGCGCCGTTGCAGAAAGATGCCGGTTGAGGCGCTGGTTGACCAGCCCGAAAAGCCCGATGATCGCGAGGGTGAGCGCGATGAAGTAAAGCGCCACCAGCGGGTAGGCGAGGAAGGGATTGAAGGTCTGGTCCACGAAGTAGCGCGCGTAATAGAACGCCTCGCCCGATTGCTGGCGCGCCGGAAAGGCCGACAGGAACACCAGCGTCGTCGAATGGGTCAGAAAGATCGCCTCGTTTGTATAGCTGGGCCAGGCAAGGCGCAGCATGTTCGGCCAGATTATGCGGCGGAATCTGGCGAACCCCGACATCCCGAAGGCGTCGGCTGCTTCCAGATCGCCCTTGGGCACAGACCGCAACGCACCGTAGAACAGCTCGGCCGAATACGCGGTGGTGTTGAGAATCAACACGAACAACCCGCCCACCTGCGCGGTGGTCAGCGCCGAGCTGTGTACCGTGAGGGTGGCAAAGCCCAGCGGGATGTCGATGCCCACCCGCGGCAGCAGGATGAACAGCGAATAGAAGAAGAAGAACTGGATGAACAGCGGCGAGCCGCGAAACACGAAGACGAAGGCCGAAGCCGGGCGCCACAGCCAGGGGTTTTCACTGAACTTCGCCACCGCGACGGCGGTGGCCAGGAAGAACCCGACACAGATCGCGACGCCGGCGAAATAGATGTTCCAGATCAGCCCGCCGCCGATCAGGAAAAGCTGGTCGCAAAACGTGATGTCGAGCCCGCGCGGCAGCAGGTTTTCACCGTATTGGCGGCCCAGCGGGCGCAAGATATAGCCCGCGAAGCTTTCGGCGCAGCTTCTCATGCCCGCGCCTTCCGTCGGCGCTGTCGCTCGCCCTCGGCGGTGGCCTGCCCGCGCGACAGGCGATCGGTGAGCCGGCCGAAGATGCGCTCGCTGCCCCAGGTGAGGAACAGGTAGAAGACCAGCAGCACAAGGAAGTACCACACCCGCCAGTCGGGATGCGGATACTTGTAGAGCGAGGTCTTGGCGCCCCCCAGCTCGCGCGCCCAGTAGACCGCGTCCTGTATCCCCAGAAGGAACAGAAGCGGCGTGGCCTTGATGAGGATCTGCCAGATATTCGACAGCCCCGGCAACGCATAGACCCACATCTGCGGCAGCACGACGCGGCGGAACGCTTGTGCCGCAGTCATCCCGTAAGCCTCGGCGGTCTCGACCTGGGCTTTCGGCACTGCACGCATCGCACCGTAGAGCGTGTTGGCGACGAACGCCCCGAATACCAGCCCGAAGGCGATCACGGCCATCGCGAAGCCATAGACGTTGCGCGCCCAGGCGCTGGCGCCCACGGGCGGCATCTTGGCCTCGCGGCAGACGATGAAATCATTGCCCTGGCGGATGGGTTGGTCCCAGTCGGGGCAGTGGATGTGATGGAGCACCCATTCGATGCCCTGACCCAGCGCGATGGGCACGAACAGGAAGAAGACGATGTCCGGCACCCCGCGCACGAGGTTCACATACCCCCTGCCGATCAATCGCACCGGCCCGAATCGCGCGCGCTGCGCCAACGCGCCCAACATCCCCATCGCCAGCGCCAGCGGCGCCACGGCCGCAAGCAGCAGCATGACCACCCCGAAGGACCAGTAGAACGCCAGATGCGTCCCGCTCGTCAGGTAGCAGGCAAACCACTGCCATTGCGGCAGCGCGGAGGGATCATCGCAAAAACCGAACATCGCGGATCGAGGCCGGCAGTGCCGGCCCCGCCCAGATCAGCCGGTCAGAACAGCGGCGTGTCCTCGCCGAACCACTTGATCAGAAGCTCGTTGAGCGAACCGTCCTCCTTCATCTCGGTGATGACCGCATCGAAGGTCGCGCGCAACTCGTCGTCGGTCTGGCGCGTGCCCATACCGACACCACCGCCGATATGCATCGGCTCCCCGATGAACTCGAGATCGGCCGACTCCTCGACGATCGGGCGCAGGAAGTCCCCATCGGCCAGAACCGCATCGGCCTCGCCCGCGCGCACGGCCGAGATCGTCTCGTCCGGGGTCGGGAACTCGATCAGATCGGCGCCGGACTCGGCCACATAACCCGCCTGCACGGTATTCGACTGCGTGGTGATCACGCCCGATTCGATCACCGAGGGGTCGGTTCCCACCAGCGCGGCATAGCGCGAGGGGTCGGGTTCCTTGTAGTTCTGGGTAAAGGAGATCACCTCCGCGCGCGCCTCGGTGATGCTCATGCCCGCAATGATGGTGTCATAATTGCCGGCCACGAGGTTGGGAATGATGGTGTCCCAGTCATTGATCACCCATTCGCATTCCAGGCCGGCGCGGTCGCACATCTCGTTACCGAGATCGATCTCGAAGCCTTCGAGCTCGTTGTCGTCATTGATGAAATTGAAGGGCGGGTAGGCGCCCTCGGTGCCCATGCGCACCACGTCCTGGGCCGCGGCTGCGGTGGTTCCCAGCGCGAGCGCTGCGATTGCGAGTGTCAGTTTCTTCATCGTTTCGAAACTCCCTGATGGTTGGTTGGTCGTGCCTCACGCGGCAGTGGCGGACAGGAACCCGCGCAGCCGCTCGGTGCTGGGCGCGCCGAACAGCCGCTCGGGCGGGCCTTCTTCCACGATGCGCCCCTCATGCAGGAACACGACGTGGTTGGAGACATCCGCCGCAAGCCGCATGTCATGCGTTACCAGAAGCATGGTGCGCCCCTCCTCCGCAAGAGTTTTGATCACGCGCACCACTTCCTGCTCCAGCTCCGGGTCGAGCGCCGAGGTCGGTTCATCGAACAGCAATGCGCGCGGCTCCATGCACAATGCGCGTGCGATGGCAGCGCGCTGCTGCTGACCGCCCGACATCTGCGCGGGGTACACCTCGGCCTTGTCGCCGATGCCGACCTTTTCCAGAAGGGCGCGGGCGCGTGTCTCGACCTCGTCGCGCGGCTGGCGCAGGACCGTCAGCGGCGCCTCCATCACGTTGTGCAGCACCGTCATGTGCGCCCAGAGATTGAACTGCTGGAACACCATCGCAAGGTTGGTGCGGATGCGGATGACCTGCGCGCGGTCCGCCGGGTGGCGCTCGCCCCCGGTGCCGCGCCAGCGCACGGCCTCGCCCTCGAAGAGAATATCGCCCTGCTGGCTGTCCTCGAGCAGGTTGCAGCAGCGCAGCAACGTCGATTTCCCCGACCCCGACGACCCGATCAGCGAAACGACATGCCCGCGCGGGGCCGCCATGCTTACCCCGCGAAGCACCTCGAGCTGGCCGAAGCTCTTGTGCAGACCGCGTATCTCGATGACGGGATCGCTGTTCTCAGCCACGCTGCGCGCCCTCATGCAGGTTCTCGAAGCGCCGCCCTGTCGCGGCGCGGGACATTGCGAAACTGGCATGTGACATCGCGTGCCGCAAGCGGTACCGCAGCCACGCCGGCGATTCACGGTCCCGGCGGCACCGGCACCGCCAGATAGGCGCGCGCCGGGATCCGCACCACCCCGCGCAGGAACAGCGCGTCGCGATCGGCCGGCGCGAGCCGCGCGACCGCTCCGGCCACGGCATCACGAAGCGCCTGCACCGGCCCGCCCGCCGCGGTGATCAACGGCAATCCCGGCGTCGGCTCGGTCCGCTCAACGACGCGCAGATGCCGGGTGAAGTCGTCATGCCGGCACATCAACGCCCAGCTGACCGCGTCGATCGAGGCAAGCTCGGCGCGGCCCGTCGCGACCAGCCGCGCCGATGCCCGGTGCGCGCCCGTCCGGGGCCCGGCGCGCAGGCGGATACCGGCCTTGTCGGCATGGGTGCGCGCTGCCGCCCAGCCCGATTGCGACACGGCCTCGTTATAGGCCAGCGCCGCGCCGTCGAAATCGGCAAAGCCACGGCGCGGATCGTCGCGATGCGCCACCAGAACCGAACGGTAAAACCCGGCCTGACACTCGGGCACGCCATGATCCAGCGTGCCGACCAGCGCCACATGCGGATGCAGGACCGTCCGGTAGGGCATGCCGCAGGTCTGTGCGAGCACGAGATCGGGCGCGCGCCACACCGTGCATGGATCGGTCTGGCGGCTCAGCGCCTCCGGCGCCCCGTGCCCGGCCGCCCTCAGCCGGTCCCGAATGCCCGCCCAGAGCCCGTCCAGCGCAGCCGCGGTTTCGGGCCGATCATACATGGGCAACGCGGCGATCATGGATTCGACACTCCGCCCTCTTGTCCTTTGCGGGGGGCATGGACCCGCCGCATCACGCTGCCGAACCGGCTGCGACGTCGCGCAGCAGCACCGCCGCAACCAGATCGCCGGTGACATTGACAACCGTCCGGCACATGTCGAGCAGCCGGTCAACACCCAGGATGATGACCATCCCCTCGACCGGGATGCCCATATTCGTCGCCACGCTGATCAGAATGGCGATGCTCACCCCCGGCGTGCCGGGCGCACCGATCGACGACGCAACCAGCGTGAGGATCACCACGACAAGCTGCCCGGTATCGAGCTCCACCCCCGCCATCTGGGCCAGAAAGAGGATTGCTACCGCCTGATAGAGCGCAGTGCCCGCCATGTTCATCGTCGCGCCCAGCGGCACCACCAGATTGGCGATGGACTCTGGCACCCCGAGGTGGCGCGCCGACTGGATGGTGACCGGCATCACCGCCGACGAGCTGGACGTGGAGAACGCCAGCAGCAGCGTGCCCCCCGCCGCGCGCAGGAAACGCATCGGGCCAAGCCGGGCGCCCAGCGCCGCAATCAGCACATAGAGCACCAGAAGCAGAGCCAGACCACCCAGCACCGTGCCCATGTAGCGCGAGATCCCGCCCACCGTATCGAGCCCGATCCGGGTGACGAGCTGAGCCATCAGCCCGAACACCGCGAAGGGGGCGAGGAACATCGCCCATTTGACGATGTTCATTGAAATCGACAGCAGCGCGTCCATCAGCCCCAGAAAGGGCGCGGCGCGGCTGCGGTCGATCTGGGTGACCGAAATGCCGACCAGAAGCGCCAGCACCACCACCGCCAGCATGTCGCCCTGCACGATCGAGGCGGTCGGATTGGCCGGCAGGATGTTGACGATCACATCGGGCGCCGTGGCCGGTGTGGCAGCGGCCTCGGGATCCTCAGGTACGGGCGTGGCGGGGGGCACATCTCCCCCGACGAAAAGCCCGGACAGGCCATCGCCGGGGCGGATCCATCGCGCCAGCGTCGCGCCGACAAGGGCGGCGGCCAGCGTCGTGGCCAGGATGAAGGCCGCGAGCCGCCCACCCACGGCGCGCAGCTCTCCGCCCGAGGCGGCACCGGTCAGCCCGCCGACGATGGATGAAAAGATCAACGGCACCAGAACCATCGCGATCAGTGCCAGAAAGATCCGCCCCGGAAGGGCCAGCCAGGCGCCGATCGTCTCGGCAAGGTGTGGTGCGACCAGACCCGTCTCCTCGCTCAGCAGCAGGCCCAGCACGATGCCCAGGACCATGCCGACAATCACCTGCGCCCAAAGCCGCGTGGTGATCCAGGCACGCAGCTTGAAGCGCTGGCGGGAGATCTCGATCTGGGGGTCGGCGGCGTCCATCATCAGGCATCGAGGTATAAGCCCTTCGACACGCCCCTGCCAAGGCGGCCGCGATGCCGCGGCTTCACTCCACGCCCCGGGGCACGGACATCGCATCGGGGGTGGGTCGAGCCCATGCCTTTCGATGGCGCGGCCCCGAGTCCGCTCCGGCGCGACGCGCCGCGTTAAGCGCTCCCGGCGTCGCGTCCCTGAACGCGGCGCCGCGCATGGGCGCTGTCCTGATCCCTCACCCCAAGCAGCGACGAGGCGAGGCGCAGCACCGCGTCCTCCTCATGAGCGCGCCGACCGTCGGCCAGCGCGACGGACCAGAGCGCCTCCAGCACCCAGGCCCGCTCCTCGTAGATGACCGCGTCCTTGATCGCGCGGGTGAACCGGACTGTGTCGGGTGCCTCCGACTCCAGTATCTCGGCCTGTTCGCGCAGGGCCGCCGCCTCCGGCATCGACAGCGCGTAGTGCTGCGCAAGCTGTTGCTCGATCTCGCGCGCCTCGGGGGCGCCGTAGTGCCGGTCGGCGCGCGCGACCCGGACCATCAGCGCGCCCAATGCCAGCCGGGCATCCGGGTCCGGCAAAGTCTCGGCCTCGGCCTCGACGCGAAAGAGGCGGTTGAGAAATGTCTCGAACATGTCACGGCTCCGATTGCGTCGGAAACATCTGGGTCCGGGTGGCGTGTTTGTCAAAGTGCGGCGCGCGCGCCGGTCGGTCAGATCCGCTTCAGTGCGAGCACCGCGTTGAAACCGCCGAAGGCGAAGGCATTCGACATCGCGACATCGACCCTGGCGTCGCGCGCAGTGTTGGGCACCACGTCGAGCGCGCATTCGGGGTCCGGCTCCTGATAGCCGATAGTCGGCGCCACAACCCCGTCGCGCAACGCCATGATGCAGGCCAGAAGCTCGACCGCGCCGGTGCCGCCGATAATGTGGCCGTGCATCGACTTCGTCGAGGAAATCATCAGCTGGTCGGCATGGTGGCCGAACACCTCGGCCACGGCGGCGCATTCGGTCTTGTCGTTGGCGGCGGTGCCGGTGCCATGTGCATTGATGTATCCCACTTCGGACGGGTCGATTGTGGCATCGCGCAACGCCGCCGTCATCGCGCGCGCCGCGCCCTGACGCGACGGCATGACGATGTCCGAAGCATCGGAACTCATCCCGAAGCCGACGACCTCGGCGAGGACTTCGGCCCCTCTTGCACGGGCGCGTTCCAGATCCTCGAACACGAAGACCGCCGCGCCTTCCCCCTGCACCATGCCGTTGCGATTGGCCGAGAACGGGCGGCAGGCATCGCGCGACATCACGCGCAGACCTTCCCAGGCCTTGACGCCGCCAAAGCACAGCATCGATTCCGACCCGCCGGTCACCATCACGTCGGTCATGCCCGACCGCACCATGTGGAAGGCCTGGCCCATCGCATGGTTCGACGACGCGCATGCCGTGGCCACGGTAAAGCCCGGCCCGCCGAGATTGAACTCCATGGAGACATGGCTCGCCGCCGCGTTGTTCATCAGCTTGGGCACGACGAAGGGATGAACCCGGTTCTTGCCCTCCTCGTAGACGGTCCGGTAATTCTCGTCCCAGGTGGTTACGCCGCCGCCGGCCGTACCCAGGATAACACCGGTGCGCTCGGCAAGCTCGCCGTCGAATGCCAGGCCCGACTGGGCAATCGCGGCGCGCGCCGCATGCAGCGTGAACTGGGTAAACCGGTCGAAAAGGGAAATCTGCTGTCGGTTGAAATGGCTATGGGGATCCCAGTCGTGCACCTGGGCGCCGATACGGATCGCGAGCCGCTCGACATCGCGAAAGTCCAGCTCCGAGATGCCGCAACGACCTTCGCGAAACGCCTCCAGCGTGCCCGGAACGTCGCGTGCCAGCGCGCTGATGCAGCCGGCCCCGGTTATGGCGACCCGTTTCATCCCTTCTGTTCGGCGACGAGCTGCTCCACGGCCTGCACGATGGCCGCGACGGAGGAAATGTCGAATTCGCTCTCGGTCGGTTCATTGGCGTTGAAGGGCACCGAGATGTCGAAGGCCTCCTCGATCGCGAAGATGGCTTCGACCAGCCCGAGGCTGTCGATCCCCAACTCCTCGAGCGTCGACTCCATCTTTACATCGGAAACATCAAGCACCGCCTGCTCGGCGATGATCGCGATCACCTGCTCACGCACTGCGTCGGGCATGGTCTCTCTTTCCCAGTTGGACCGACTTCCGTTTAGTCAATGTCACCGCGTTTGGAAACAGCTTTGTCAAGCGCGGCCACGCGCTTGACGAGTCGGGGCAACCTGCGCAGCGCCTTGTGTATTTCCAGCTGGCGCGACATCTCGGTCGCCGGCGATCCCAACAGCACACGTCCCGCCGGCGCGTTGGTAAATACGTTCGTCGCCCCACCGATGACGACGTCATCCCCGACGAAAATGTTGTCATTGACCGCTGATTTCCCCCCTACGACGACGCGGTCGCCAAGCTGCGCGGACCCCGCCACACCGCATTGCCCGCACAGCATGCAATCGCGCCCTATGCGCACATTGTGACCGACCTGTATCAGATTGTCGATTTTCGTACCCGAACCGATGACAGTATCCCGGATGGTCCCGCGATCGATGCAGGAGTTCGCGCCCAGCTCGACATCGTCGCCGATCTCGACCGCACCGAGGCTGTGAATGCGCGTCCAGCTCTGGCCCGGCGCGCCGGTGCGCGTTCCCAGCGTTTCGCGTACCTCCTCGACGGCGGATTTCTCGGGCGTGACGAAGGAAAAGCCGTCCGCACCGACGACCGATCCGGGATGTCCGATGAAGCGCGCGCCGATCCGTACGCGCGCGCCGATGCGGACGCCGGCAAACAGCATGGCGTCTGGCCCGATCACGGCCTCCTCGGCGATGGAGACATGCGGCCCGATACGGGCGCGCGCACCGATGCGCGCGGCGCGCCCGATCACCACGAAAGGGCCGATCGCGACGTCCTCGCCGATCTGCGCCTGCGGATCGATGACCGCAGTGGGATGGATGCCGGGCGCGATCTCGGGGCCCGGGTCCATCAGCCGCGTGAGCGCGGCCATCGCGTAGCGACCGCGCGGCACGAACAACGCGGCCTTCAGCCCCATCGCCTCCCAGGGGGCGTCGTCCCAAAGGATTGCCGCCTGCGCCCTGCCCCGCGCCAGCCCGTCAGCGAATTTGGGATCCATCGCCAGCGCCAGATCGCCGGGGCCGGCCGTGTCGGGCTCGCTCGCCCCGGTGATCTCGAGCGACGCGTCGCCCTCTATCCGGGCGCCGAGCGCCGCGGCGATATCCGACAGGCTGTGGCGCATGAAGCCTCCGCAGGTGACAACGCGACCGGCCACGGTGACCGGACACCCGCTGTTTAGCTTTCAACGCCCGGCAGCACCACCCCGGCATCCGTCAGCGCTTCGAAAACCGCCATGTCGCGCCCATACACATCCGGCCGGTACTGGATCTGCCCCTCCGCATCGCTGAAGGCCGTCCGATACACCAGATGAACCGGCACCGGATCGTCGAGATAGATCCGCGTCTGCTGCCCGGTGTCCAGCACCGTATGGAAACGCCCGACCGGGTCATCGACCTGCGGACTCAGCAACTCGTAAGCGAATTCGAGTGGATCCTCGAGCCGGACGCAGCCGCTCGAATGGGTGCGGACCAGCGTGTCGAACAGCGACCGATGCGGGGTGTCATGCAAATAGATCGCATGCGGGTTCGGGAACATGAACTTCACGCGGCCGAGCGCGTTGCGCGGCCCGGGCGGCTGGCGCAGGCGGTAGGGGAAGGTCCGGATGCTGTACTGCGAGAAATCCACGCTGCTGCGATCGACGACATTGCCGCGCGCATCGATCACCTGCATTTCGGGATGCGCGTGGCGGTTCGCCTGCAAACCCGGCAGATAGTCGCGCGCGATGATCGACCGCGGCACCGTCCAGTCGGGATTGATTTCCATATAGGTCATGTCTTCCGAGAATTCGGGGGTCTGCCGGTTCGAGGCCCGATGCCCCACCACCGAGCGCGTCTGCAAGGTGATGCCCCCGTGATCCACGATACGCGTTGCGAAATCCGTCAGGTTGACCCAGATATGCCGGTCTCCCAGATCGCGATTGAGCCAGCGCTCGCGCTCCATCGCCGCGCTCACCGCGATCAGGCGTTCGCGCGGCGACTGATTGATCGCCTCCAGCGTCCGCCGCCCGGCCACACCGTCGGCATCGAGGCCGTGCCGCTCCTGGAAGCGACGCACCGCGAGCTGCAGCGTCAGATCATAGCTGCGGCTGACGCTGCGCTCCAGATGGCCCATCCGGATCAGACGGTTGCGCAGCGCCACGACCGCGTCTCCTGTATCGCCGGGGCGCAGCGTCTCGGCATGCACCGGCGGTCCCCACCCTCCGGCCTCCAGCCGGGCGACAAGCTGCTGGCGTGTACGGAACAGACGCGCGTATTCAGGCCGCTCGGGCACCAGGTCACGCAGAAAGCGCGCCGGCGTTTCGGCGCGCACCAGTTGCTGCAACAGCGTCTCTGCGGATGGGCGCTCCACCTCGCGCAGGATGTTCGGCGCGACATCGCGGGGCGTAAGCACACCGGTGCTGATATCGCTTGCGTACTGCACGAAGACCCGGCTCATGCGGGCCTCCAGCGCCCCGCGGGCGTCCTCGCTGTCCACATTGCGGAACTCGGCGATCAATGCCTGCGGGTCGTATCGATACTTCGGAAGCCCGTGATCGGCCGCCTGCGCCAGCGCGGCCAGAAAGGCCGCGCGCCGCTCGGCACCCTGCTTCCCGGTCCAGACCGGAGCGAATTCGCGTCCCCGATAGAATCGCGCGATCCCCTGATCCCCGGCAACTTCCTCGGCAAGGCTAAGCTTGTATGCGGCGAGCTGTGGCGCGGCCGCGCCCGGCATGCCCCAGATCGCGCCCGCAACGCCAAGCGCCGCAGCCAGAACCATGCCCCGAACCCGCCTTGCACTGCTTTGCCTTTGCCCGGTCATGCGCCCTCCGCATCTCTCGTCGTCAAGATTATTTTCATTGAACCCCAACCGCTTGCGCCTGTCCACGCACAATTGCGCCAACGCGCAACTCCTCGGCTCAGGTGCAGGAAAGCCACAGCCGTCAAATTTCGGCCGCAATTCTGAGCGAAATCTTGCCTACTGCGATCTGACCACACGCCCGATGGCAAACCGCACTATTGGTTCGTTCGACGAAGTGTGGCAACAAAATAAGGATCGCTCCGGGACCAACCGGGGCGGCACTGAGGCAAGAGTATCGCGCGCATCCCAGCGTCGGCAGAACGACGGATGCGGCGTCAAATCGGGGGACAGGCCTACAATGACTGTTGAATCAGCTTCAGGCGTCACACGCCGCGGGCTTATCGGTGCGTTTGCGGCTTCCGCGGCCATCGCGATGCCCGGATACGCGAATGCCTTCAGCCTCTTCTCGCGCTCGCGCTCGGGCGATGTCAGGCGGCTCAAGATGTATTCCGGCCGGACCGGCGAGAGCATCGACACGATCTACTGGATCGAGGGCGACTACATCCCGGAGGCTCTGCAGGAAATTCATTACTTCATGCGCGACTGGCGCAATGACGAGGTCAAGCGGGTTGATCACCGCACCATCGACTTCCTTGCCGCGGTACAGCAGTTGCTGGAAGTGAACGAACCCTACATGCTCCTGTCGGGATATCGGTCGCCGCAAACCAATCGGATGCTGCGCAGCCGCTCGCGCAACGTCGCCGAGAACTCGCTGCACCTGACCGGCGAGGCCGCCGATGTGCGGCTGAAATCGCGCAGCGTGGCGCAGATGGCCGCCGCCGCGCGCGCCTGTCGCGCCGGCGGGGTCGGCCGCTACTCGCGTTCGGACTTCGTCCACCTCGATTGCGGCCCCGTGCGCAGCTGGGGCAGCTGACGCATAGTCGCCCCCCCCCAGTACAGCGTGATCCCTGCCGAACCCACGCCCCGGTCGCCATGAGCGACCGGGGCGATCTTGTGCGCTGCTTTGTCGCAGCGGGCTTGCCGATCAGAACATCAGACCGGGCAGCCACATGACGATCTGCGGAAAGACGAAGATCAGCAGCACGGCCAGAACCTGCAGAAGCACAAAGGGAATCACCCCCTTGTAGATATCCACGATCGTCACCTCGCGCGGCGCCACACCCTTGAGATAGAACAGCGAGAAGCCGACCGGCGGCGTGAGGAAAGAGGTCTGCAGCGTCACCGCGAAAAGCACGATGAACCAGATCTGATCGAATCCCAGCGCCACGACCACCGGCGCCACCAGCGGCAGCATGATGAGCGAAATCTCCAGCCAGTCCAGGAAGAAACCGGCAAGGAACGCGATCAGCAGGATGGTCAGGACAATGCCGCTCGGCCCGAAGGGCAGCCCCTGCAGCGCGCCCGAGATGAATTCGTCGCCTCCGAGCTGACGCATCGTGATGGCAAACAGCGTCGCGCCCAGAAAGATGCCGAAGATGAAGGCGGTCGTCAGTGTCGTCTTCTGGCTGACATCCTTGAGCACCGCCCAGCTGAGCTTGCCGTTGAGCGCCGCGAGCAGCGTGGCGCCGAACGCCCCGACGCCCGATGCCTCGGTCGGGGTGGCGATACCTGCAAATATCGAGCCGAGCACTGCAAAGATGAGCAGCAGCGGCGGCAGAACCGCGAGCAGCGTGTTGATGATGAGCCGCCAAGTGACCGGCGGCAGATCCGTCGGGGCGGGCGCGAGTGTCTTGAACAGCGTGGCCGAGATCATGATGTAGACGAGGTACAGCCCGCCCAGCATCAGCCCCGGCATCAATGCGCCCATGAACAGGTTGCCGACCGAGACCGACATCTGGTCGGCCATGATGATCAGCATGATGGAGGGCGGAATCAGGATCCCGAGCGTTCCTGCGGAAGCAACGACACCGGAGGCGAAGCCCTTGTTGTACCCTTCGCGGAGCATGATCGGCATGGACAGCATCGCCAGCAGCACGACCGACGCCCCGACGATGCCGGTGGAGGCCGCGAGCAGAATGCCGATCAGGACCACCCCGAGCGACAACCCGCCGCGAAAGCGCCCGAAAAGCTGGATGAAGTTGGTCATCAGCTTTTCCGTCACGCCCGAGCGTTCCAGCATCAGCCCCATGAAGATGAACATCGGAAGGGCGACGAGGATCCAGTTCGACATCTGCCCCCAGATGCGCTGGACGAACAGGCCGAAGATCCGCGTGTCGGTCAGGAAATAGGTATCCCACCAGAACAGCTCGAAGCCCGCGATCGCGATCACGCTGAACAGTATCGACACGCCGGCCAGGGCCCAGGCGACCGGAATACCGGTGAAGATCAGCGCCATGAATGACACCAGCATGGCGATGACGAGAATTTCGTTCACTTCCAGCATTCAGCCTCTGTCCCCCGATGGTATCGGTTATGATATGGCGTGGCCCGGCCCTTCTGCGCCCGGCGGCACGCGCGCGGCGCGTCCCTAGTTGCGATGTTCCAGCGGGCGCGGGAACCCGAACAGGAAGGCCAGAACCCGCATCAGCCGGGCGAGTGCAGCAATCCCGATCAGCGCGAAGGCGACGACGATGACGGCCTTGATCGCCCAGCGATTGCGAAGCCCTCCCGGCGCCGAAGATGTCTCGTTGCGCACCCAGGACCGCTCCACGAAAGGGATCGCATGCGCGATGATCACATAGATCAGCGGAAACAGGATCAGCACGATCATCAGAAGCTCGATCACCGCACGGACCCTGGGCCGGAAGTTCGAGGCCAGAACGTCAACGCGCACATGCGTGTCGTGCTGGATCGCATAGCCGATCCCCAGCATGAATCCGATCGCATAGAGATGCCACTGTACCTCCTCGATCCAGACGGTGTTTCCCTGCGTGATGTATCGCATGCCCACCGTCGCCACGATGATTACCACCAGCACCGGCCAGATCCAGTTCACGACCCAGGCGATTCCCTCGATGAACCGCTCGATGACGTCCGAGATCCTGGTACGCGGGAACTGCAGCCTCTGCGCCCGACTGGCCGCGGACTCGACCATTTCGGTGTCGATCTCGATCTCGTTGCGCGGATCACTCATGATGGACGGCCTCCCGCAATCTACTCGCTCCCGGCTCCGCCACGCGCGGTCTACGGATGCGGTGGGCCGGCCCGCGCATGTTACTGCGGGCCGGCCCATGCTCATAGCCCCGATGGGGCATCATTCTTCGCCGGATTATTCCTCGACTTCCTCGACGCGGCTCTGCCAGTCGCGCGGCAGGTAACCGTCTTCTTTCCAGGGCCGCAGCTCCTGCTGGAACTCCATCATCGACGCATAGACCTTGCCGAACATCTCGTCCTCGGCCGAGCGGCGCTCCATCACGGTCTGGGTCGCATCCCAGAACGCGGCGATCTGCTCGTCGGAATAGGTGCGGATGTTGGTCCCGCGCTCTTCGAAGCGCTGCAGCACCGCGCCCTGCAGGGCTTCGGCGCGGGCGATCGCGTAGGCATTGCCCGCCATGCAGGTCGTTTCGATCATGGCCCGCGTCTGATCCTCAAGATCGTTCCAGACATCTAGATTGACGTAGAGGAACTGGTTCGTCGAGGGCTGGTGCCAGCCGGGCAGATACAGGTAGTCGGCCACCTCGTAGAAGCCGAGCTGTTCATCGACCGTGGGCAGTGAGAATTCGGTCGCGTCCAGCACACCGGTTTCCAGCGCCTGATAGAGTTCGCCCCCCGGCAGCAGCGTCACCGACATGCCGAATTCCTGGAAGATCTCGCCACCGACACCGGCAGCGCGGAAGCGCAGCCCGCGCAGATCCTCGACCGTCGGCACCTCGTCACGGAACCAGCCGGCCGTTTCCGGGCTGATCGTGCCGCAGAGGATGGGATGCACATTGTAGGGATGGAAGGTTTCCTCGAGCAGTTCCTGCCCGCCATGGTGGGTCATCCACGCAAGGAACTCGATCGATTCGAGGCCGAACGGGGTCGCGCCGAACAGCGCGGCTGCGGGCACCGTGCCCCACTCATATCCCATCCAGGAGTAGCCGGCGTCGATCGTCCCGTCCGCAACGCTTTCGAAGATGGCCAGCGCCGGAACCACCGCACCCGGCTCCGCCACCCGCAGATCGATATTGCCGCCCGAAACCGCGCGCAACTGGTCGGCGACCCATGGCATGGTGTCGCCAAGCGCCGTCAGCGTCGAGGCGAAGCTCATCGGCACCTGCCAGCGGATGCGCTCCTGCGCGTCGGCTGTGCTGGGCGCCGCCATCATGGCAAGGGCGCCAACCGCGGCGGCCGTTCCCAGTAGATTGCGAGGCGAGTGTTTCATGGATCTCCTCCCTGGAGTTGTTGGTAATTTTTTATTACCAATCCTGCAGAAAATCGCAAGGATGAATGAAGGCCCTGCGGCGAAACATTATTTCGCAGGAGGGGCGCCAATAAAGCAAGAGTCTTGCGCAGCGGTGCGATGAAATTCATGTCATGCCGGCAAACCGCGCATCGCGCAGGGTGCGCGCCACGTGATCGTCTCCGTGTCTTGCGGCAGCGCGGGCGCACGCCTAGAGTTATGGCACCCCGCGCGGGCTTCGTGACCGTCTCGCCTAGGAAGGCTCGCCATGTCGAACAGCACCCGCCAGGACAGCCAGAGCCCGCTGCGGCTGAGCTTCGGCGAGAAGTTCCGACTTCAGACCTGGCTGATGGGCATCATCGCCTTCGCGATCGTGCTGTTCCTGCTGGTACAGGCGAAATTCCTGCTGATCTCGCTCGCCATCGCGATCATCCTGTTCAGCCTGACGGCCGATGCGATCAACTCCATCGCCCGGCTGCGCATGGGGCGGCTGCGAATCACCAACTGGCTGGCCAGCGTCTTCGCCGTCGCCCTGATCGCGTCAGTTCTGTTGACCCTTTCTGGCATCGTCGTGGCACAGCTCAACACCGTGCTCAGCACCGCGCTCAGCTATACCGAGCAGGCGCAGTTCGCGATCGCCGAGTTGTTCGGATGGATGGGCGACGATGTGGAGGAAGCGGTGCTCGCATCGATGCGCAGTATCGAGTTCTCGGGCTATCTGCGCACGGCGGCCGGTCAGGCGGGCAATCTGCTGTCGGCAACGGTTCTGGTGATCCTATTCGTCGGATTTCTGTTCGCCGAACGTGTCTGGTTCTCGACCAAGCTGGTGAACCTGCTCGGTGACGAACGGCAGGCCGAACGCGTCGGTCGCATCATCGGGTCAATCATCCGCCGCGTGAACCACTACCTGCTGGTCAAGACCGCCGTCAGCGCGCTGACCGGGCTGATGGTCTATGGCGTCATGGCCTTTTTCGGGCTGGAATTCGCGGCGGCCATGGGCATCCTGACCTTCGTGCTGAACTATCTTCCGAATGTCGGGGCGATCGTCGCGACGCTGGCGGTGGCGCTGGTCGCCTATATCCAGGTCGACGATCCGGCGCTGGCGCTTCTGGTCTTCGTGCTTACCGGCATGATCCAGTTCATGCTGGGCAACGTCATCGACCCGATGCTGATGGGCAAGGCGCTGCGCCTGTCGTCGTTCGGAATCATCATCTCGCTGGCGTTCTGGGGCGCGGTGTGGGGCGTGCCGGGGATGTTCCTCGCGGTTCCGATCATGGTCGCGGTCATGATCATCTGTTCGCACATCCCGCAGCTGCGGCCCATTGCCATCCTGCTGTCGCGCGAGGGGCTGCCCGACACCGAATTCCCGTCCGAATCAGGCACCGCACCGGATGTTGACACCACACGCGACGCGGCCTGAGCCCGACCAGCCGCGTCACGCGTCGAGTTCGATCGTCACGCGACGGTTCTGGCGTCCCTTCTTCTCGATCTTGGCGATGCGCACCGCGCCGATCTGGCCGGTCCGCGGGACATGGGTACCGCCGCAGGGCTGCAGATCGACCTGATCGGCCCCCTCGCCGATTCCGATCAGGCGCACATGCCCCTGTCCGCTGGGCGGCTTGACCGACATCGTCTTGACCATCTCGGGGCGTGCAGCGAGCTCGGCGTCCGTGATCCAGCTCTCAAGCACCGGCAGATCACGCGCGATCAGCGCGTTGAGCGCGGCACCGAGCGCCTCCTTGTCCTCCGGCGCTTCGGGCATGTCGAAATCGAGCCGCCCGCGCCCGGCCCCGATCTGACCGCCCGTAACCGGCAGCGGCAACACGACCGACAGCAGATGCAGCGCGGTGTGCACACGCATATGCGCCAGGCGTCGCGGCCAGTCGAGGGTCTGCACCACTGCCGTGCCGGGTGCCGGCGTCGGCTCGCCCTCGGCGGGCTGCAGGATGATGGCACCATTCTCCCCCTTCACGGTGTCGGCGATGGAGATCTCGCCCTCGCTCCAGCGCAGCCATCCACTATCGCCCGGCTGGCCGCCGCCCTTGGGGTAGAACACGCTGCGATCGCACAGGAGTCCGCCTTCGGGCGTGATCGCCTCGATGCGGGCCTCGGCGCTGCGGGCCATGGGATCTTGCTGATGGAGCGGGACGGTCGTCATCGGTCAGCCTCCGGCGATGATGGGTCATTGGGCATGTCGGGGTCGGTCAGCTCGGCCAGATCCTGCTGTGTCGGACGCACCGCCTGATCCGCCGACTCGGCACCCCCAGCAGAGGGCGCGTGCCGCGCGCTGAAGGGATGCGCACCACCCCCGGCATCTCGCAGCCAGATATCGCGCTGCGCGAACGGAACCTCGATCCCTTCCTGCGCGAAACGGCGGGCAATCTCGTGATACATGTCCGACTCCACGTTCAGCACGAAATTGATGTCGCGCAGGATCACGCGAACCTCGAAATTCAGTGCGCTCTCACCGAAACCGCGAAACAGCACCGCTGGCGCCGGGTTGAGCACGGCGAGGGGCTGATCCTCGGCCACCTCGCGCAGAATCCGCTCGACCTCGCGCGTGTCGCTGCCATAGGCGACGCCGACCTTCACGATCAGGCGTCCGGTCAGGTTGAGCCTTGTCCAGTTCGTCACCGCGCCCGAGATGAGATCGGCGTTGGGCACGATCACATCGGTCCGGTCGAAGGTCTCGATGACGGTCGATCGCACCGAGATGCTGCGCACGGTCCCCATGGTGCCCCCCACCTCGATCCAGTCACCTTCCGAAACCGGGCGCTCGATCAGCAGGATGATGCCCGAGACGAAGTTCGAAACGATGTTCTGCAGCCCGAAGCCGATTCCCACCGACAGCGCACCCGCCACCAGCGCAAGCGTGGACAGGTCAATACCCGCGCTGGTCACGGCGATCAGGGCCGCAAGGAAGATACCGACATAGCCGACACCTGCGACCAGCGCGTTCTGCCCGCCCTTGTCGATCCGGGTCTTGGGCAGCACCGAGCTGCGCAGCGTCCCCTGCAACAGACGCGTCAGCAGGAACCCGGCCATGAAAACGATGAGCACGGTCAGCAGATCGGCCGGCGATATCCGCGTGTCGCCCAGCGCGATCCCCTCTCGAAACCGGGCCCACAGCTCCAGAACCTCGGAGCCGCGCATGCCCCAGATCAGCGCCAGCACCGGCAGCGCCGCCATCGCCAGGACCAGGCCGGCCAATACCGGAACCAGATCCTGCCCCGCCGTGTCGTCGCCGCCCCGAACCGCCAGCGCATAGAGGCTGTCGAGCAGATCCTGCAGCACCATAAGAAAGCCGATGAGTCCCAGCGAGATCAACGCCGGAAACACCACCGCCTCGGCCGCCGGCACATAGCCGATTGCCGCCAGAAGCGGCGCCCCCGCGCCCAGCACCATCGCCCCGTGCCCGCCGATTCCCACGAGCCGGTCGAAATAGCGCGGCTCCTCCGGGTCGGGCGGCGAATGCATTCCGATCAGCTGCCCGATGCGAAACAGCAGCAATCCGCCCAGCAGCACCGGCGGGAATGCCAGCACAGCGCGCGCCGCCTCGGACAGGTCGGCCCGGCTGAAGGCGGCGTCATTGACGATCCCTAGCACCAGAACGACGCCGCACAATATCGCGAGGATCCGCCCCTCGCGCCGGCATCGTTCCGGCAGCGTCAGCGGCGAGAAGGCGCGGTCGCTTCGCGGGAAGATGCGTGCGCCCAGCCAGCGCGCCGCCAGATACGCAAAGCCCGCCTGCGGCAGGACCGAGACGAGCGCATCTCCCGCCAGCCCCATCATGCCCGAGGCCCGGATCGCCTGCATGAGCGCCAGTACACCGAGCAAGGGCAGGGCCACCTGACCGGTGCTGATCAGCAATGCCCAGGCCTGCCGCCCGCGCATCGATTCCGTGCCCTCCTGCAGCGCCAGGGTGGCCCGCTCCACCCATAGCGATCCACGCGTGAGCACGATCAGCGCGAACATCAGGTACACCGCGATCAGCGGCAGCGCGTCGTGCAGTTCCGCGCGCCGCTGCTCGCTGGCGCGCGCGCGCCGCAACTCCGCGGCCAGCGCCGCCCCGACATCCGCCACCGCGCGCGCCCCCTCGGGCCAGTTCACGGGGTTGACCGGCGACGGCCACAGTTGCAACAGCGCGTCGGTTTGACGCCGGGTCAGTTCGCTGTCGATTTCGCGGATCAGCCCGTCCGCACGGCGGAATGCCTCCTCGGCACGGATACCGGGTGCGCGCAGCTGCTCGAGCTGGGCGTTCAGCTCCGCACGGCGCTGCGCGATCTCGGTGGGTTCGCTCTCACCCTCCGCCGGCGCCGGGCCGAGCGCGTCGAGCTGGCCGCGGACCGTGCGGATGCGTTCGGCGTTGGCGTTCTGCGCTGCCAGGAAGCGACCGCGCTTGTCGGCGAGGCGCGAGCGAAGCTGCTCCAGCGACAGGCTGGTTGTCCGCGGCGCCTGCAAGGCCGCTTCGCTGCGGCGCGCAAGGGCTTCCCAGGCGGCATAATCGAGCGCACCTCCCGCAATCTGCGCGGCATGGGCCGGGGCGACACCCGGCACGCCGACGGCTTGCAGGGGAAGCACCGCAAGTAGAAGCGCCGCAAGAAGCGCGCGCCACATCATGTCAGTCCTCGAAGACGCTCGGCAGATCACGCTGCGGAGCATCGAGCCATTCCGGCACCGGCAGGTCCTTTTCGCGAAGGAAGGCAGGGTTGAAGAGCTTGGACTGATAGCGCGTACCGTAATCGCACAGGATGGTCACGATGGTATGTCCCGGGCCGAGCTCGCGCGCGAGGCGTATCGCCCCGGCGATATTGATCCCGGTGGAGCCGCCCATGCACAGCCCTTCATGCGCCAGCAGGTCGAACACGATGGGCAGCGCCTCGCTGTCGGGGATGCGATAACTGAAGTCGGGGGTGAAGCCTTCCAGATTCGCGGTGATGCGCCCCTGGCCGATGCCCTCGGTTATCGACGAGCCTTCGGCCTTCAGCTCACCGGTGGTGTAATAGCTGTGCAGCGCCGCGCCCTCCGGGTCGGCCAGACCGATGCGCACGCCCTTGGGCTGCAGCGCCTGCGCGACGCCGGCCAGGGTCCCGCCCGACCCGACCGCGCATATGAAACCATCCACCTTGCCGCCCGTGGCTTCCCAGATTTCGGGGCCGGTCGTTTCCACATGCGCGCGCCGGTTCGCGACGTTGTCGAACTGGTTCGCCCAGACCGCGCCGTGACGCTCGGACCGGGCGAGCCGCTCGGCAAGGCGGCCGGAATAGCGCACATAATTGTTCGGGTTGCGATAGGGCGCAGCGGGGACCTGCACCAGCTCGGCACCGGCGAGGCGGATCATGTCCTTCTTTTCCTCGCTCTGCGTCTCGGGGATGACGATCACGGTGCGAAACCCCATGGCCGACCCGACAAGCGCAAGACCGATGCCGGTATTGCCGGCGGTGCCCTCGACGATGGTCCCGCCCGGCTCCAGCAGCCCGCGTTCCATCGCGTCGCGGATGATGAAGAGCGCGGCGCGGTCCTTGACCGACTGGCCGGGGTTGAGGAACTCGGCCTTGCCGTAGATCTCGCAGCCGGTCGCCTCGCTCGCCGCTCGAAGCCGGATCAGCGGCGTGTTGCCCACCGCGTCCGGCACATCCTTGTACATAGGCATGACACGCCCCTTTCCTTTGACCTCCGTGATAGGCCCGTGAACGGTCGAACTCAAGCGCCCGCGCGCAGGCGCTCACGTTCGCGTTGAAGCCAGAGCGCCGACAGCAGAAGCGGCCCGTTGAGCACCTCGCCCCGCACGATCAGGTCCATGAGCGCGTCGAAGCTGATGACATGGGCGCGGATATCTTCGGCTTCGCTCGCGACACCGCCCAGACCCTGCGCCGCATCCGGCAATTCCGCGACGGCAAGGTAGGAATACAGAAATTCGGTCACCGCACCGGGCGAAGGGTAGTAGGCGGCGATCTCTTCGAGGCGCGTCAACGGCAGCCCCGCCTCCTCGCCGGCCTCGCGATGCGCCGCATCATGCGGTGTCTCGTCACCGTCCACGCGGCCCGCGATCGGCTCCAGCGACCAGGAATTGGCGTCCCCGCGCAGATGCGGGCCGGCGCGAAACTGTTCGATCACCATCACCCGGTCGCGCGCCGGATCGTAGGGCAGCACCGTCACCGCGTCATTGATGACGAACCCGGCGCGCGTGACGGCGGGGCTCATGCTGCCGTCGAAGCGGCGAAACCGCAGGTCCGCCTCCTCGACCGCAAAGTAGTTGGCATAGGGCTGGCGAAGCTGTTCGATCTCGACATCTGCGTGCGCCGCCGCACGCCGAAGGGTCGCCGGCGCATCCGCGCGGGCGCGCAGCCGCGACGCCGCGCGTCCCAGGATCATCGGGTAGCGGCGCATCACCTCCCGGGCCGGACGGTCGGGGAAATTCCGCATCACGTCGCGCGCCGCCTCGACTGTCACCGCCCCCCACCGCGCCGCCCAGACGTGCAGCGACCACGCCGGCCCGGACTGCGCCGCGCCGTCGCTCGGCGGGAAATAGACCTGGGCGGGGCGCTGGCTGCCATCTTCGGCACTGACATTCACCTGCCGTCGCGCATACCCGAACCCGCCCTCGTAATAGTCCAGCCGCGCGAGATCGCCCTTGCCGACCTCGATCAGAACCCCGATAGCCCGGCTGCCCGGCTGCGCCACGATGCGGGGATAGGCAGCCCCCGGCACTGCCAGGACGGCGTGTCCCGGCAACTCGGCGGGCATCATTTCGGGGGCATGGCCCAGCACCGCCTCAAGCAGCGGCGCGTGGCACAGCGTGCCGTACAGAAAGACCTGTCGCATGTCGTCCTTGTCTATTTCCAGCGCCGCGCCGCCCATTCCGCGAGAAATCCGGCCAGCAACCCGCCCAGAACCACCGTGCCCGCAAACAACGGATCCGCCATGTCGAGCATGTGATGCCAGGCGATGTCGAACACCCCGAGCAGCGCGTCCATGACACCCCTGTAACGAAGGTCCATCGCGCGCAACAGCATCTCGCGCACCGAAAACAGCACAAGCGCCAGCAACAGGAGGAGAAAGACCCCGCGCAGCCCGGTCGCGGCGGCGAATTGCCAGCCCCGTCCCGCCAGCGGCCCGACGACGCGCCACCCTGTCAATGCGCCTAATCCCGCGCAGATCGGCACGAACAATGACGGCACGGTTTCGCCGGGCAGGTGCGGTGTGAAGGCCAGCGCCGCCAACGCCCCGACCAGTGCGACGGCAAGGGCGGCGACGAGTTTGGCGGCAGTGGGCATGAGGGTCAGCCTGGGCGCGTCACGGCAATCTGGGTCACATCGCAGTTTCCGGCATGAAACGCCGCCGCGCAAGAGGTCAGGTAGAAGTTCCACATCCGGCGGAACCGGTCATCAAAGCCCAGCCGCGCGATCTCGGACCAGCTGTCATTGAAACTGCAGTGCCAGCGACGCAGCGTCTGGCTGTAGCTCTCGCCGAATTCATGCGTTCCGGCCCAGCCCAACCCGGCGCGCGCGACCTCGCGGCGCAGATCCTCCGGGCTGGGAAGCATACCGCCTGGAAAGATGTATTTCTGGATGAAATCGACCCCGCGGCGATAGGCAGCCCGGCGCCTTTCGGCGATGGTGATGATCTGCAGGACGGCGCTGGCCCCCGGGTTCAGCCGCTCGCGCAGCGTTTCGAAATAGACCGGCCAATAGGCTTCGCCCACCGCTTCGAACATCTCGATCGAGGCAATCGCGTCGTATTGTCCGCGCGTGTCGCGGTAATCCTGCAGACGCAGTTCCACCCGATCCTCGAGCCCGGCGGCGCGGATCCGGGCGCTGGCGTGGTCGTATTGTTCGCGGCTGATGGTCACGCCGGTGACCCGCAGACCGCGTTCGCGCGCGGCGTATTCCGCGAAACCGCCCCACCCGCAGCCGATCTCCAGCACATGATCGCCGGGCGCGACATTCATGCGATCGATCAGCGCGGCGTATTTCGCTTCCTGCGCGCGTTCCAGCGGCTCCTGCCCGGTGCGGAACAGGGCCGAGGAATAGGTCATCGTCTCGTCAAGCCACAGCCGGTAGAAATCATTTCCCAGATCGTAGTGATGAGCGATGTTGCGCCGCGCCTGGCGGCGCGAATTGCCGCGCAGCCAGTGCCGGGCCCGCTCGAGAAGCTGTGCCAGCCAGGCGCCCGGATAGCCGTCATAGACGCCGTCATTGCCGTCGCTGAGCAGATCCATCAGCGCCTGCAGATCCGGGGTGGACCAGCCCCCGTCCAGATAGGCGTCGCAAAACCCCATATCCCCCTCGCGCAGAAGCCGGGCGAAAACGTCGTCATCGTGGACATGCACCTCGGCGACCGGCCCGGGCTCGGCGCCCTCGACGCGAAAGCGCCGCCCGTCGGCCAGTACCAGATCGAGCCGCCCGCGCTGCAGACCGCGCGCCATGGCGAAAGCGCGCGCGAAGTAGCGCGGCAGCCCGGCTTGTCCTTGGGTGGAGGTAAGAACCGTCATCGTGATCGTCTTTCGAATTGTTCTTGTGGTGCTGTCTACGCAGTTCAAAGCCTGCAGGTTCAATCTGCGGTGCCGCGGCTGGCCTGATAAGCTGCCAGAGCACGCTCGCGCCCCGCGCGCAGGGCAATTACGGGATCGGGATAGGGCATGTCGGGAGACAGCCCCCAATTGCGGGGCGCCGCCTCGAAAAAGGCGCGCGCCTCGGCCGGCGGATCGCGGGAAAGCTCGGCAACGAAGCGGTGCCGATAGGTGCCTTGCGGATCGAACTTCTCCGCCTGGGTCTCGGGATTGAAGATGCGAAAATACGGTGCGGCGTCCGGCCCCGAACCCGCCACCCATTGCCAGCCCAGCGCATTCGACGCCGGGTCCCAATCGATCAGGCACTCGGCGAACCAGTCGCGTCCGACCTTCCAGTGGGTGAGCAGGTGCTTGGTCAGGAATGAGGCGGCGATCATGCGTGCGCGGTTATGCATGTGACCCGTGACGTAAAGTTCGCGCATCGCGGCATCGACCATGGGAACGCCGGTGCGGCCGCGCCGCCAGGCTTCGGCATCGTCGTTGTCGTCGCGCCACGGAAAGCCGTCCCATTCCGGGCGCCAATTCGCATCGGCCAGCCGCGGCGTGTGATAGATCAGATGCCAGGCGAATTCGCGCCAGACCAGTTCTTTCAGGAAGGTCTCGGCGCCCGGCGCACCTTCGTGCAGGGCCCGCATCGCGGCATGCCAGACGGTGCGCGGGCCGATTTCGCCATAGGTCAGGTTCTCGGACAGGCCGGAGGTGCCGGCGACACCCGGCCGATCCCGCAGCGCGGCATAATCGCCGATACGCTGCGCGATGAAGGCCCCCAGGCGCCCCTGCGCCGCCGCTTCGCCGACCGTGATGTGGTTGGCCACGACCGCCGCGCCGCGCCCCATTGCGGCGCCCATCCGCCAGTCCGCCAGCGCCTCGCCGACAGGCCAGTCGCCCGGGGCAGGCAACGTTGCGGGGGCTGCCTGCGGGGACGGCACCTCGCGATCCTTCACCGCCCGCCAGAAGGGGGTATAGACCCTGTAGGCGGCGCCCTGCCCCGTTGCCACGTCCCAGGGCTCGAACAACAGATGGCCCGCAAAGCTGCGCGCCTCCACCCCGTCGGCGGTCAGGGCGCGCTTGACCTCGGTATCGCGCGCCACCGAGTCCGGATCGTAAAGGCGCCCCCACCAGACCGATCGCGCGCCGGTCTCGGCCACAAGGGCGCGCAGCACCTCGACGGCCCGCCCGCGGCGCAGCACCAGCCGCGTTCCGCGCGACTGCAAGGTCCGCGCGAAATGCCCCACCGCCTCGCCCAGCCGCCACTTGGGCGCGGCCCCCATGACCGCAACCGCCGCGTCATGGATGAAGACGGGGATCAACGGCCGCCCCGTCGCCGCCGCGGCTGCGAGCATGGGGTTGTCGCCCAGCCGCAGATCGCGGCGCAGCCAGCAGATGATCGGGGCCGGGTCGGTCATGTGTGCTGAGGCGCTCCTGCGCGCGGTCGCGGTTGCGGTCGCGGTTACTGCACGCGATCTAGCGCCGAGATCAGGCGGTCAATCTCGTCGGGTGTGGTGTAATGCACGAAGCTCAGCCGCAGCACGCCATGCGCCGGATCGATCCCCAGCGCGCGCAGGGCAAGCACCGCATAGAAATCCCCGCCGCCGGCCATGATGCCCTGCGCGGCCAGCGCTTCGGCGAGCGCACGCCCGGCCTGCCCCGAGGCGACTGCAACCGTCGGCGCGCGCCCCTGGGCGCTGCCCGGCCCGATCAGACGCAGATCGTTGCGTTCACGCAGATATGCCAGGAGCGGCTCCATCAGCCGCGCCTCATGGGCGCGCATCAGGTCATGCACCTGCGCGGCACGCCGGCGCGGGTCCGGCTCCGGCGCGAAATGATGCGCATGCAGCCCATCGAGGTAATCGGCGATGCCCGCACAGGCCGCGATCTGGGCGTGATCCGGCCCGGCGGGCGTGAACCGCTTGTAGAGCGTATCGGCATTGAAGAAGTGGCCCTGATTGGGCAGCGCTTCGCCCAGTCCGCGGCGCAGCACCATCAGCCCCTGATGCGGTCCGTAGGTCTTGTAGGCTGAAAACAGGTAGATATCCGCGCCCAGCGCGCCGACATCGGGCAGTCCATGCGGTGCGTAGGATACCCCATCGACACAGACGAAAGCGCCCGCGTCATGCGCCAGCTCGACGATCTCGGAGACCGGGTTCACCGCCCCCACGACGTTGGAACAGTGCGGAAAGCACACGAGGCGCACATGATCGTCCAGAAGCGTGGCCAGCGCAGCCGGATCCAGAAGGCCGGTGGCCGGGTCCATGCGCCACTCGCGCAGCTCGATCCCGGCTTCGGCGAGGCGCCGCCAGGGGCCGGAATTCGCTTCGTGGTCCTGGTCGGTGACAATGATCGCATCGCCGGGTTGCAGCCAGCCGCGAAACGCCTGCGCCAGCACATAGGTGTTGGCCGTGGTCGAGGGGCCGAAGCTCAGTTCGTCGGCCTCGACGCCCAGCATGGCGGCGAGCCGGCTGCGCGCTTCGTCCATTTCCTCGCCGGCGAGGCGCGATGCGTCGTACGGGCCGTAGGGCTGCACCTTTCGGCTGCGGTAGAAGCGTGTCAGCCGGTCGATCACCGGCGCACAGGTATAGGACCCGCCGGCATTCTCGAAAAAGGCCTGCCCCTGCAGGGACGCTTCCGCGAAGGCGGGAAAGAATCCGCGCACGTGATCGGTGTCGAGCTCGGTCATCGGCCCTCCTGTGGGGTTCGGGTGCCGGCACCTTAGCCGCTTGCGGTGCCGGCGCAACCCGCGCGCGGGCTCAATAGGGGCGCGGCAGGGCCCGATGCACCGCCGCGATATCGGCCAGTACGTCCTCGTTCAGCGTGATCTGCGCGGCGTCGATGTTGCTGTCGAGCTGCGCGAGACTCGTTGCCCCGATGATGGGGATATTGGTGAAAGGGCGCGTGCGGCACCAGGCCAGCGCCATCTGGCACGGATCCAGCCGATGGCGCGCCGCAACGCCCAGATATCCGGCGACCGCCTCGAAGACCTGAGGCGTTATCCGGCCGCCAAGCGTCGCGTTGCCCGCGCGCCGCGTTCCCTCCGGGATGACGTCACCGGCGTATTTGCCCGACAGCAACCCCGCGGCAAGCGGCGAATAGCCCAGCAGCGGAACCTGCTCATTCACGCTCAGTTCCGCCAAGTCCGTGTCGAACAGCCGGCACAGCAACGAATACTCGTTCTGGATCGTCTGCACGCGCGGCAGCCCGTTCTCTTCGGCCAGGCGCAGCCACATCGCGGTGCCCCAGGCGGTCTCGTTGGACAAGGCGAAATGGCGCAGCTTGCCCGCCTCGATCAGACCCTGCACGGTGTGCAGCACCTCCAGCATGTGCTCTGCCGTCGCCGCCCGATCCTGGCCCGACGGGTCGTAATCCCAGTACTGGCGGAAATGATAGGAGCCGCGATTGGGCCAGTGCAGTTGATAGAGGTCGATCACTTCCGTGCGCAGGCGACGCAGCGAGTCCTCGACCGCGCGGATCAGCCGGTCAGGCGTGATCGCGGGCCCTCCCTCGATGGCGCCGCTGCCGGCACCCGTGATCTTCGTTGCCAGCACGATCTCGTCGCGGCAGCCCCGCGCCTCGAGCCAGTTGCCGATGATCTCTTCCGTGCGGCCGGTCGTCTGCGCGTTCGGAGGGCTGGGATACATCTCGGCGGTATCGATGAAATTGATGCCGCGCTCGCGCGCGCGATCGAGTTGGGCGTGCCCTTCCTCCTGCGTGTTCTGCGTCCCCCAGGTCATCGACCCGAGGCAGAACTCGGACACGGTCAGGCCCGTGCGCCCCAATGGAATCCGTTTCATTCTGTCCCCGCCAATTTCGGCCCACAGCCTAGCGGGCACAGCGGCGGTGACAAGGCGCGGATGCGCGGTCCCGCCGGGCGATGCGTCCGCACCTCTGGTCTGGCTGCCCTGCCTGCGCTACAGGGGGCGGACTCAGCTAGCAAGGCAGGCTCATGGCGCGCATCCTCATCACCTCGGCGCTTCCCTATATCAACGGGATCAAGCATCTGGGCAATCTTGTCGGATCTCAGCTGCCCGCGGATCTCTATGCCCGCTACATGCGCGCGCGCGGCCACGAGGTGATGTTCATCTGCGCCACCGACGAGCACGGCACCCCCGCCGAGCTCGCCGCCGCCAAGGCCGGTCAGCCCGTGCCCGAGTACTGCGCCGAGCTGCATGAGGTGCAAAAGCGCCTCGCCGAAGGGTTCGGCCTGTCCTTCGATCATTTCGGGCGCTCCTCCAGTGTACGCAACCGCGACCTGACCCAGCATTTCGCCGTGCGGCTGCATGAGAACGGCTATATCGAGCCGGTGGCCGAAAAGCAGATCTACTCCAAGGCCGATGGCCGCTTTCTGCCCGACCGCTACATCGAGGGGACCTGCCCCAATTGCGGCTATGAGCGCGCGCGCGGCGACCAGTGCGAGAACTGCACCATCCAGCTCACCCCGCGCGAGCTCATCAACCCGCGCAGCGCGCTGTCGGGGGCGACCGATCTCGAGGTGCGCGAGACGCGGCATCTGCATCTGCGCCAGTCGCTCCTCAAGGACGACATCGACGCCTGGATCGACTCCAGGACCGACTGGCCGGTGCTGACAACCTCGATCGCGAAGAAATGGCTGCATGACGGCGACGGGCTGCAGGATCGCGGCATCACGCGCGACCTCGACTGGGGCGTGCCGGCGCAGTTTGCGGGCGCGCCGTGGACCGGCATGGAGGGCAAGGTCTTCTATGTGTGGTTCGACGCGCCCATCGAATACATCTCGGCGACCGCCGAATGGGCCGATGCGCACGGGCTGGGCGAGGATGCCTGGCGGCGCTGGTGGCGCACCGATGCGGGCGCGCACGACGTGACCTATGTGCAGTTCATGGGCAAGGACAACGTGCCGTTTCACACCCTGTCCTTTCCCGCCACGCTGATGGGCTCGGGCGAGCCTTGGAAGCGCGTCGATTACATCAAGTCGTTCAATTACCTCAACTATGACGGCGGGCAGTTCTCCACGAGCCAGGGCCGCGGGGTGTTCATGGATGACGCGCTGGAGATTCTGCCCGCCGATTACTGGCGCTGGTGGCTGCTGTCGCATGCACCCGAGAACGCCGACTCCGAATTCACGTGGGAGAACTTCCAGGCCAGCGTGAACAAGGACCTCGCCGATGTGCTGGGCAATTTCGTCAGCCGGGTGACCAAGTTCTGTCGCTCGAAGTTCGGCGAGGCGGTGCCCGAAGGGGGCGAGGCGGGACCGCGCGAGGCCGCGCTGATCGCCGAGCTGGAGTCGCGCATCCGTGCCTACGAAGACCACATGGAGGCGATGGCGCTGCGAAAGGCCGCCTTTGAGCTGCGCTCGGTCTGGGTGGCGGGCAACGAATACCTTCAGGAGGCGGCGCCCTGGAGCGCCTTCAAGGAAGATCCCGCGCGCGCAGCCGCGATCATTCGCGTGTCGCTCAATCTCGCGCGGCTCTACGCCGTGTTGTCGCAGCCCTTCATCCCGGATGCGAGCGCGCGGATGATGGCCGCGCTGCACTGCGCGGACTGGAGATGGCCGCAATCGCCGGCATCGGCGCTGGAGGTGCTCGCCCCCGGCCACGCCTTCACGGTGCCGGATGTGCTGTTTCGCAAGATCACCGATGACGAGCGCGCCGCGTGGCAGGATCGATTCTCGGGAACCCGCGCCTGAAGGGCTGCAAACGGCTCTGAGGCGGCCCGGCGACGCGCCAATGTGGCGTGACCGTTTCGACTTGGCAGAGCGGGCCCGTATCGCGTTGCGCGGGTCGCATCCGGCGTCAGGATTGGGGGCAAGGGTCCGTTAAGGGGCTTCGGCTAGGGATGGGTCTGCCATCCGATCCGAGACCCTGCGCAGGACCCCGCATGACCGAAAGCACCCTCCCCCACCTGCCCGAAGCGGATCAGCCGCCGAAGCTGCGTCGCCTCGACCTGCCCGAACGGCTGGACCTGGCGGCGGCCGATGAACTGGCCGAAGCGCTGGAGCATCTGTGCGACTCACCGCTCGAGATCGATGCGTCTGCGGTCACCCAGCTCGGCACGCTCTGCGCACAGGTCCTGCTGGCGGCGCGCCTGCAATGGCAATCCGACCGCGTCGCGTTCCGTCTGGTGTCGCCGTCCGCCGCCTTTCGCGACGGGCTGACGACTCTGGGCCTGCCGTCGGACATCTTCGAGAACGGGAGCACGCCATGACGCTCAGGATTCTGGCCGTGGACGATTCGCGCACGATGCGCAGCATGCTTGAACAGGCGCTGAACGAGGCCGGCTTCGATGTGGCCCTGGCCGAGGACGGACAGGAAGGGCTCGACCGCCTCGACGATGTCGCCCCCGATGTGGTGATCACCGACATCAACATGCCTCGCATCGACGGCTTCGGCTTCATCGAGGGGGTGCGCGCGCAGCGTCGCAACCGGGGGTTGCCGATCCTCGTTCTCACGACCGAAAGCGCGCCGGAACTCAAGGCCCGCGCCCGCGCAGCCGGCGCGACCGGCTGGATCGTCAAGCCGTTCGACGAACAAAAGCTCATCGCGGCGATCCGCCGTGTCGCGGCGGAGTAAGCGAGATGCCGGAGAACAACGATCTGCGCGACGGCTTCTTTCAGGAATGCGAAGAGCTTCTGGAAAGCATGAATGACGGTTTCGCCGCCTTCGAATCGTGGGAGCCGGACCCCGACACCGTCAACGCCGTGTTTCGTGCCGTGCATTCGATCAAGGGCGGGGCCGGGGCGTTCGGGTTCGACGCGCTGGTGAACTTCGCCCATGGCTTCGAGAACCTCCTGGATGCCCTGCGCGCCGGGCGCATCGAGACCGGGCCGCATCTGGCGCCGCTGCTTTACCGCGCCGGGGATGCGCTGGCCGACATCGTGGCGGCCACGCGCGACGGGCAGCCACCGGCCCTCGACACGCATGCGCCGCTGCTGGCGGAACTCGACGCGACGATCGCGGGCCCGGATGCGGCGGGGCAGCAGACGCAGCCCATATCCGCGGCGCGAGCACAATTGCCGAGCGAGGAACCGGCCGAGCCGGTCTTCGCGCCCATCGCCCTCGATCTCGACGCCGGAACGGCGCAAGCACCGGACAGCGCGCCCGACCCGGACGCCGTCGCACCGGCAGAAGATCCCGACGCTGCGCAGGACAACGGCGTCTGTCACTACCGGATCACCTTTGCACCCGGCCGCGAACTCTTCGCCACCGGCAACGATCCGGCACTGGTGCTGCGCGCGCTGGCCGAACTCGGCCAGCTTGAGGTGCACGCCGACATGTCGCGCCTGCCGCCATTGCGCCAACTCTGCTGGGACGCCGCCTATCTGTCCTGGGACATCACGCTCCACAGCCGGCATGAGCTGGCGCGGGTGCGGGAGGTGTTCGAGTTCGTCGAGGGTCTGGGCAGCATCGAGATCGCGCAGGCGCCCGACAATCGAAACGCCGACCCCCAGGCCGAGCCCGGGACGGCGGTGCCCCTCACGCCCGCCGACACGGGTGCCGCCCCGACCCACGGGGCCGCCGCGACCGCGCCGGAGTCTCCCCGCGTCGGCATGGCGGAACAAGCGCCCGGAACCGGGACCGCAGACCCCCCAGCGAGCCCAGCCCCCGCCAGCCCGGCACGCCCCACCATCCGGGTCGATCTGGACCGGGTCGATCGGCTGATCAATCTGGTCGGGGAGCTGGTGATCAGCGAAGCGATGTTGAGCCAGTCCATCATCGAGGCCGGGCTTTCGGCCCGTAGCCCGGTAGAGAACTCGCTCAATCAGCTCAAGCAGCTCTCCAGCGAGTTGCAGGAGCGCGTGATGGCCATCCGCGCGCAGCCCGTGAAGGCGTTGTTCCAGCGCATGTCGCGGATCGCGCGCGAAGCGTCCCGCGCCGCGGACAAGCCCGCCCGCCTCGTCACCGAAGGCGAGACGACAGAAATCGACAAAACCGTGATCGAGCGCCTTGCCGACCCGCTGACCCACATGATCCGCAACGCGATCGACCACGGCCTTGAGCGCGCGGACGACAGGCGCGCCGCCGGCAAACCGGACACCGGCACCATCACGCTTTCGGCCGTGCACCGGTCCGGCCGCGTCGTGATCGAGATCCGCGACGACGGGGCGGGGG